>TARA_R110002051_G_scaffold87713_4_pt1 | contig 73363 bp, 42 predicted proteins | sample TARA_R110002051 | Tara Oceans TARA_R110002051 (sample SAMEA4397023) | marine metagenome | biome: Polar Biome; feature: [MES] marine water layer (ENVO:01000295) within the mesopelagic zone...; material: water (ENVO:00002006), including particulate matter (ENVO:01000060) such as......
GTTTTTAACAAGGCTAATGCTTTATCCATTTTTACTTTTCGAATGTATTGATTGATATTCAAGCCTGTAATGGCTTTTATTTTTCTAAAAAGAGATGATCTGCTCATTCCTATACTATCAGCTATCATCAAAACATCTAATTTTTCGTAATCTAAGTTTTCAAGGATTATTTTTTCTAATTGACTTAAAAAATCTTTTTCTTTATCAAGTAACTTTACATCTTTACTTAGCTTTTCTAATTCGTTTTCTTCTTTATTTAAAAAAGCATTTCGCAACTGGCTTCTTATATCTAGCAAATTTCTTATCCTAGTTTGCAAAATTTTACTATTAAAAGGTTTAATAATATAATCGTCTGCTCCATGTTCATATCCTTCTTGTATACTTTCTAAATTATCTTTAGCTGTTAATAATATGATTGGGATATGTGATGTTTCCATATTTACTTTTAAAACATTACATAATACTATTCCATTCATCTTGGGCATCATTACGTCTGAAACAATTAAATCAGGTACATATCGCAAAGCTTTTTCTACTCCTTCTTCTCCATTTTTAGCATAAATTAGATCATACTCATCTTCTAACAATTTGTCTAAATAGCCCAAAACATCTTGATTGTCATCGATTAATAAGATAAGTTCTCTAGTTTCTCTTAAATTAATATTAGAGGTCTTATCCTTTAATATTAATTCATCATTAACATTTATTGTATTAAAAATATCGTCTTCTTTATCCTTCTCTAAATCATAATTTTTTTCGAGTGAGTTGATGAACAATGATTTATCTCTAGGAATGGTAACCGAAAAAACACTTCCATGATGAAGCTCACTTTCAATAGTAATTGTTCCCATATGCAGTTCTGCAAAACTTTTTGATAATGCAAGACCTATACCTAATCCATTTTTATTATTGGTAGCATTAGACTGATAATACCTTTCGAAAACATGTGTAATTTCTTCCGCACTTATACCATAACCTGTATCCTTAACCTTAATTTCGAAATTATCTTCATCAAAAGTAAGAGAGACATCTATTGCTCCTTTATCTTCTGTATATTTAAAGGCATTTGATAAAAGATTATTAAAAATAATATGTAATTTATCTAAATCAAACCAAGCAATTAAAGCCTCTTCGGGAATATCATACTGTAAGGCAATATCTCTTTTTTTTGCAAGCGGAAAATAATTGTAAATCCATTGTTCCAAACAATCTGTCAAATTATGCTGTCCAACAAGTAATTTGCTTAAACCCAAATTGGATTTTCTAAATTCTAAAAGTTTATTTACAGATTGAAGCAATTGCTTCGCATTTTTATAAATTAATTTTAAAGAGTTTTTATGCTTTATGGTATTTGTCTGTACTATTAAATCTTCTAAGGGGGCTAATATTAATGTCAAAGGTGTTCTTAGTTCATGAGAAAAACTTGTAAAAAAACGAATTCTTTCTTCGTTAAAATCATGTTCTAACTGCCGTTGTTTTTTTTCAAACAATAAGGAGTTTATCAGTTTAATCCGTTCTGAATAGTATTTCATAACTCCATAAACTGCTATTATTGCAACCAGTATATAAAATAGATATGCTAGTGGGGTTTTCCAAATTGGAGGTTTTATAGTAATGCGTAATTGTTTTATAACCTCGTTTCCAGATCCGAATTTAGCCTTTACATTTAAGGTGTAATCACCATGAGGAAGATTTATAAAATTAACTTTACCTGCGCTATTTGTATTGATCCAATTTTTATTATAACCATCAATTTTATAAGAATAATTAATACTCTTAACGAAAGGGTATTTTAAAGCTACATAATCAATTGAAAAAAAAGTTTGCTTGTGATTTAATTGAATATGATCTTCAAAGAGAATTGATTTATCTAAAACACCTTTCTCTTTATCTTTTGTAACTGAAGCTTTCTTGTCTAGTACTTCTAATGCTTCAAAAACAATTGGGTATGCTTCCTTTTTTATTTGAAGATTGATTGGGTTAAAAATATTAAGTCCTTTATCTCCACCTAAATAAATTACTCCAGACTTAGTTATGATGCTAGAACCACTATTAAAAACTCCTTGTTGAATGTTGGAATAGGTATTTAAATTATAAATCTTATTTGTTATTGGATTATAATGACTAATGCCTTTAAAGGTGCCTAACCATATTTCATTTTGATTTTCAATGGTAATGCTACTTACGGAATTATTGCTTAAACCATTTTTTTCTGTGAAGATTGTAATTTCTTTTGTTTTAGGATTCAATCTAATCAATCCTTCATTTAAAGTTCCTGCTAATACATCTCCATTTGATAAAGGTTGAACGCTAAAAATAATATTTGTTTTAAAATCTTTTATAGTTGTTGAATTATAAAAAATAGCTTCAAAAGTATTAGGATTAAATTTTAAAATACCGTTTCCATAAGTTGCTAACCAAAAATAGCCTTTGTCATCTTCACGGATTGCTCTGATGTCAATTTTACCTAAAATACTAATAAACTCAAATCTATCTGTTTGCGCTATATATCTGTATAGGCCACCACGATTTGTCCCTATCCAAAGTTGCTGCTTACTATCTTCAAAAATAGCCCTAACATCACTACCATCTTCTACTCCTCCTTCTAAATAATGCTTACATTGTCCTGTGGTAGGATCAATTTTATTTAAACCTCCTTGATATGTACCAATCCACAACTGCTTTTTTTTATCTTCATGAACTGCAAGAATATAATCATTACTTAAACTCAATGGATTATTATTTTGGTGCTCATAGTGCTTAAATTTTTCTGTGTTTGGATCAAATAAATCTAAACCTGCACCATCAGTTCCAATCCAAATTTTTCCATCATAACTTTCTGTTAACGCTCCTATCCTATCATGTGAAAGTCCGTTTGCATTGAAAACATTTTTTCTTAGTAATTTAATTGGTTCACCATTAATACTTACAAAATTGAGTCCCGTACTTGTACCAATCCACATATTGCCTTCAAGATCCATTTTTAAAGCAGATACCGTTCTGTTAAAAACGCTTGAACCATCATCCTTTGGTAAATACCATTTTACATAAAAGTTAGGCTTTTGCTGCAAAAAATCTGACTTATTAATTATATTAAGTCCACCATTCCTAGTTCCTATCCATAGCTGTCCTGTGATGTCCTCTTCAAAACAAAGAATTTTATTATCACTCAAGCCCTCCCCTTCAATAAAAGATTTTTTTAATTGCAATATGCTCATATCCTCTTTAATAACATATACTCCTTCATCTGTTCCAACCCATAAATTTCCATCTTTAGAAGCATAAAGAGTTGTAATTTTCACAGAATTATTCTTGGTGCTTTTTTTCAAAAAAACTCGCGATACACTCTTTGCTTTATAGTTTATTTTGTGAAGTCCATAACGCTCAGTACCTATCCAAATTAAAGAGTCGCCTTGTGAGGCAAAGCATGTTATATCATTTGGTGTTAGTGAATTTTTATTGCCTGAATTATTTTTATCAAATGTTGCTTTTTTTTGTTTATCAATACTTTGAATACCAGAATCCAAACCCATTATAAATGGCTCTTCATGCCCATAAGTAAAATAACTAGCACTCGTACTAAAAAGCGTATTGTTTTCTTCTAAAACTTTAAAAGTTTCTCTTTTTGTATCATATATATTTATTCCCTCAGCAGTATTAATAAGTAATCGCCCATTATTTAAATAGCGTATTTCGTAAATAAAATTGTTACTGATGTTAGAAAAATTTTCCAAATCATTTTTTTTATATACTTTAAATTGTGTCCCATCATATCTATTTAGTCCTTCAGATGTCCCTATCCAAATAAAACCAAGTGAATCTTGTTCAATACTATAAATAACGTCGCTTGATAATCCTTTTTCAACATCTAAAAGATAAAAAGTACGCTTGTCTTCAATTGAATTAAGTAATTTCTTTGAGGTTTGACTAGTACCAAAACTGAAAAAAAATAAAAAAAATAAGCATCGTAGTAACTGCTTTATTGAAGTCATTATAGTATTCTCTTTTAATAAAATAGTTATTGAAATTTTTTTATTCTCAATTATCAACTTATATAATTCCAAATTGAGAAATAAAACTAAGTTATATTAATATAATCATTTTTTCTAAAAGCTACCTTATAATGCTTTCATTATACTTTTAAGCGTTAAAAATAATAAAATAAAGAAAGTTAATAAGCGTGCTATACTTTTAGTTAATTTATTATTTAGATAAAACTAGTTTTACAGCACGCATCATATTTTAATGATTAAAAAAATACACCTTTTGTAACCTTTTGTATATTTCTGACTATATACTTTTAAACAGCAACTAAACTCATCGCCATTGCAAGAAAATACCGATGAATCTCTAATGTCTGAAGTGGCCAAAGGAGATCTTGATCAACTTAAAATTCTTTTTGAAAGGCATCATGTTCATGTCTTCAATTTTTTGTACCAAATGTCACGAGACAGAATGCTTAGTGAAGATATGACTCAAGATGTTTTTTATAAGGTGATGAAATACCGAACAACCTATCACGGTGGAAATTTTGTCTCTTGGCTATTCACAATTGCCAGAAACGGATTAAAATCGCATTATACTAGAAAAAAAGGGATGGAGACAGATTTAACTAAGGTAGCCTATGTTCTAAGTGACCATTCATATGAATCTAAAGATGATTTTACGCATTTACAATGCGCTTTAAACAAACTAGAAAATTCAGATCGAGAATTATTGATTTTGAACCGATTTCAAGAAATAAAATACGAAGAGTTGGCTGAAATTGTTGGAAGTACCCCCGGTGCTGTAAAAACCAAAGTGAGCAGGGCTCTTAAAAAATTAAAACTTATTTACTTTCAAGCTATTTAAAATGGAAAATAAACATGTCATTGCCTTACTTCCAGACTATATAGATGGAATTTTAGATGCAAAACAACACAATGCTATAACCGTGCATTTGAAGAATTGTGAGCACTGTTCAAAAGAACTGTTGGAGCTAAATGTACTTTTTAAGGCCTTTAAAAATGAGGTCATTCACCTTCCTTCAAAATCGCTTAAAATTAATTTCCATGAAGCTATAGCCAATGAAAAACAAGAAATGATTAGTGGTAAAAAGGATACTTTCGAAGCGCTACACCCACACAGAAAACTATGGACTTGGGCCAAAATAGCAGCAAGTATTGTTTTTTTGATTAGTGCTTTTTTAGTCGGAAGGTATTACAATCCATCAACCTCCAATCCCATAGTTTCAGTTCCTACCAATGATAAAGGAACATCAGAAAAGAAAATAATGCTTGCATTGATGGATGACCTATCAGCAAGCAAAAGGATTCAAGGGGTCACTACCGTGAATGAATTCGAGAATCCTGATAAAACTATTGTTAATGCATTAATCGAACGTATGTTGTATGACCAAAATACCAATGTTCGTTTAACAGCTGTTCAGGCTTTAATACGATTTACTAGCTCAGAAGCTGTTAAAAACGGCTTTGTAAAAGCTTTAAAATCAGAGAAAGATCCACTTGTACAAATAAGAATTATTAAGACTTTGGTCAAAATTCAAGAGAAAAAAGCTTTAGTACCAATGCGCCATTTACTAGAGCAAAAAGACACTGAGCCTTTTGTAAAAGAACAATTAAAATTAGTCATACCCACAATCTTATAAATATCAATCGCCCTTAAGGCAAATCAAAAAACGCAATATCATGAAAAAAATTACAATTTTACTCGTAACCATTTTAGTTAGTATTACCCTTAATGCACAAGAATACTCCAAGAGTTTGGATGGTATTGAATGGGTGAAAATTGAATCAAAAGCTCCTATTATTATAAAAACCCAATCAAAAAAGGAACTAACCATCAAAGGTGGTAGCGCCTTGCAAATTCCAGAAAAAGCAAAAGGATTAAAATTAGTTGGAGAAGGAGGTTCTGACAATACCAATGTGGGTTACTATGTCTTCAAAGAAGGCAATAGTCTCATTGTTAGAAATTTGCTAAAATCAGATAATGGTAAAACGACACTCTACTTACCAGCTTCCCAAAAAATTAAAGTTATAAGTGATGGGCTCAACGATATGGAAATAGAAGGTTTTACAAACGAAATAGAGGCGAGTTCCGAAATTACAGGAAGCATCACCCTACGAAATATAAGTGGCCCTATTACAGTAAATTCTAATACAGGAAATGTCGAGGTCATCTTCAATAAGGTCAACCAATCCTCACCAATTTCAATTTCTACGGCAACAGGGACAGTAGATGTAAGCCTCCCTGAAGACACCCCCGCTGAGCTTTTCCTAGAATCCACTATGGGAGAAATCTATACAAATTTTAATCTGAGTATTCCAGATAAGAAAGGATTAAAGGCGATTTCTTCACAAAATGTAAAAGGAGTCATTAATAATGGAGGAGTCAAAATACAATTGAATTCTGCAACAGGAAATATTTACCTAAGAAAAAAATAATTTATCACCTATCAATCAATAAGTAATATTTATATCAAAATCGAACAGTCATGAAAAAAACACTAATGCTAATTACCTTAGGTTTGATCACCCTTAGCGTTTCGGCACAAAAGATGATTGAAAAGAATTTGGAGTATACCAATCAATCTATTGATATTGACGTCAAATTTGCTTCAGACATTCAACTAAAAACGTGGGATAAAGCAACAATATATATTAAGAGCGAAACCAGAATAGAAGAAAAAAAATATGAAGACTTATTTGAATTACAAACGAATTCTGATGGACAGAATATAACTATTAAAGATAATTCAGAATCTATTTTCAAAAAAATATGGGAAGATTATGAAAAAGAGAATGGTAAAAAACGAACCTACTTTACTAGGGACAATGAATATGACATAAAATATACCATATATATTCCAAAGAAGGCAAAATTCAAAGTCAGTAGCATAAATGGTGATTTGAGCTCGGAAAACATTGAGGGGGAGTTTACAGCAGATTTAATCAATGGGAATATAAAAATTACTCAATATTCAGGAGTTATGAATTTAAGTACCATAAATGGAGATATAGATTTAAAAATGATGAATACCAAGGTGACGGCAGAAACCATTCATGGCAATATCTATGCAGACGAAAAACTACTATTTACGGCAGAAAATAAAGTGATTGGTCAAAAAATTGAAGGCAAAGTTGCTATGGGAGTGAACCAATTAAATTTACATACTATTAATGGCAATATGTACCTTAGAATTTAAATAGTTGGTTTTACAATAAAGCATGAGAAATAACCTTGTGAATAGATTTCGAAAAAAATGGCAAAACCTAATGTAAATTAATTGTAAAATTAAAGTTGATTTAATTTCTTGTGGCGAATTTCAAATTCCTATGGAAATTAATTGGCTTCAATCCAACAATAATTATAAAGAAAACACTTCAGATCTCCTTCATTTGGAATACCAAATAAGAAGTTTCTTAATAGCAGGGATTATCAAAGAGGCTGAACATCTAACAAAGTATTGCCATTTTATTTGTTTGAATTTTGATACAGAACTTAAAAAATTTACGCTTTCTTCAAACACACCTGAACCTTTCTTTTCATTACTTTGTCCTAAAGTAGCTTTTTTCAACCAACAACTTTGCCCATCAAGCTTAGGTTTTTTCTCAGGTTTTACAATCTAAAATTTAAAGAACATAAACTTAGATTAGTAATCAAAATTTAGGAAAGTTTGGTATGTAAATAAAAAGCCACCTCCCGATACCTAAACTCATAGCCGAGATCTTCACAAATAATGTTGAATCCAAAAGAAGAATCTGTAACAAAAACTTTATTTAAACGACTTACTTAAAAACCTTTAAATATGAAAAATACAGTTTGCTTTTTACTATTTATTCTTGGAACTTCTACACAAATAACTAGCCAGAAAATACCATTAAGTCCTAAAAACAATCCTGCTAATATGAGTTTAATCAAGCAAGAAAACTCTAAAATGTCTTGGTCTATGGTCAAAGATTCAACTGAAATTCAAATTGGAGAAATACAAACTAAAATAAAAAAAGAAAAAGACAACATATATATTATAACGACTGTCAGTATGGAACGGTCAACTAGTAAATGGATTGACAGTACAGTAGTTAGCAAGCTTGACTTTAAGCCTATTTAACATTCTTCATTCAATCAGCAAAGAGATATGGTTTTGAAATTTGGCGATAAAATAACTGGTTATTATTTGGACAAACAAACCAATACTAAAACACCGATTTCTGAAGAGGCACGTAACTCTTATTTTGACAGTAATTTTACCCTCAACTAATAAGATTTCTTCCTTTGAGTGAAGGTTATTCGACCAGTATCTCGATTTTTGATTATAATCCAAAATCAAAAACAGGAATTATTACTGCTACAATCAAAAATACTAAAAATACAACCACGGATTACCTCAAAGAGACAAAACAAGTATGGAAAGTTGAAACTACTGATGAGATTTCGGACAATTCTACCACATGCACCTACTACATAGATATTTCAACAAGGAAAATACTAAAGCAAGAAATTGATTTTGGTGGTCGAAAAATGATAATGAGATTGGTTGAGTAGAAAAAATACTTTTACAACAACTTTTAGCTCGTTAGCTGTGTAATAAAATTAAGGCATCAAACTAGTATGCTCAATTAAAAACCAGATAAACAATGAAAACCAAAATTCTAATTATTCTCACTTGTCTTTCTCTTCTTTCTTGTAAGAACACGAATAGAAATTCTAGTAAAGAAAATACACCAATTTCTAAAATAAACATAAATAAAGGTGCAGGAAAATTTATCATCAAAGGAGGATACAATAAAGCAGATAGTATTATAATTCATTATTACAAACCAAGTAACTTTAGTAAACTATCTGATGTTGTTTATGTAATACCTGGGGGTGGGCGTAATGGATACGATTATAGAGATTCTTGGATTGAAAAAGCTGAAGAATATAATGTTCTAGTATTATCACCTGAGTATAATGAGAAAAACTATCCAGAGTTTTGGAATTATAATTTAGCTAGGATGTATAAGGATGTAAAAATTAATAAAGAGAGAACAGCAATTGAAAGTTTTAGAATAAGTACTAATTCTGAAGAATGGATATTCAATGATTTCGATAGAATTTTTGAAGAGGTCAAGAGAAAACTTGAATTAAAGACAGATACTTACGATATGTTTGGACACTCAGCAGGAGGTCAGATACTACATAGATTTGCAATCTTCAATTCAAATAACAAAGCGAATAGAATCTTGGCAGCTAATTCTGGATGGTATACTTTGCCTACAGATTTAGATGAATTCCCATATGGTCTAAAGGGGACTGTTCAATCTTCAAAAAAAATTGATTACAATTCTAAGTTAATTATTTTTTTAGGTGAGAAAGATGATGATAACGAAACAAGAGGAAGCTTAAGGCGTTCCCCAGAAGTTGACAAACAAGGTTTAGGGAGATTGTCTAGAGGAAAATACTTTTATAATATATCCAATGAAATTTCATCTAAACTTAATAAGGAGTTAAACTGGAAATTAGAAATAATTCCAAATATTGGACACGATTATAGAAAAATGGGAGAAGCAGCTGCTGATTACTTATACCATTCGAAAAAATAAAAGTGTGAACAATGACTATAGTAAATAGGACATAAATCTCTAATTTTATTGACTTAATAAATACATATTTACTTTGTATTAAAAATCTACCCCTTATTGCTTATAATTAGTATTTTAAACTTCTTTCACTTCTCACTAGTTGCAAAATACGACTATATATAATTTCCGATAAATTCCAGGTGTATCCACCACTTGTATTTACAAACTGGATAACTACCGTATCAATATCTTTGTAATATTTGGCAATACTAGAATAGCCTGGCAATAATCCGGTATGTCCATATTCATAGATAGAAGAATAAATAACTTGTTCACTTTCATTTAACAAAGAGCCATTGTTCAATGCTCTCAAGAATATGCCCACATCCTCTGCTGTAGCAACCATAGAGCCTGCAGGGCTTACAAAATCATTATACTTTAAATCATCTTTGTTACCAACATCATACCCACTCATAACATCTTCTATAGGTACTTCACTAAGCAAACTATACGTATTATTCAACTGAAGCGGTATCAAAATTTCCCTTTTGATATATTGGTGATGACTATATCCTAATGTTTTATCAAGGATTTCACCAATCAACAAATAGTTCGTATTTGAATACCTATATTTTTTATCAGGTTCAAAATCGGCGGGGGTATCCAGTACCAAATCGAGTGATTCTTCACTGTTTTTAGAATAATCGTTTTCCCAAAAACCTGGATAGTCACTGTAGTTGGGAATTCCACTACGATGCCGCACCATCATTCTTAGGGTTATTTTATCAGCATTTTCAATTCTTCCTACTAATTCTGGCAAATATTCAGCGAGGGTTTTATCCAATGATAACTGTTTATCATTTACTAATTTAGCGACAACAACAGCCACATATAACTTGCTAATACTCGCAATTTTGAACAGTGAATGAGCATCGGCTGGTATTTTTTTCTCCCTATTTTTCCAACCAGCAGCGTAAAAGGCTGGTTCCTTTCCTCCTTGATCTATATAAATAATCATTCCATCAAATCCATAATCAATGACCTCATTGACTTGCTCTTGAATTGTATCAGGCAGTGGTGAAATCCAAGCCTTTACCAAAATCCATGGCACGAACCACAAAGAGGCTATACTTACAAGAATAAATACTATTCTTAGAATTTGTTTGGTGTATTTTTTTTTCATTATTTAATTAAAAAATTATTCAATATAAACTATTTTTTAGTCCAACAAGCTACAATAACTTTTTGACACTTTTTTTTACTATTAAATTCCATTTAAGCCCAAATAATGGTCTTAGAATACTGATTCGTTTAAGTATAAACTCATATATAAGAAAACAGACAATAAAAGTAAAAAGTGTTATCCCTACAAATTTTAGAAAGGGAGAAAGGTTTAAGGGCAAAATAAAAAGTGCCCCTACATATAACGCAAACATATGTATAATGTAAACTGGATAAGCTGCTTGACTTAAATAGCTTAGCACGGCGCTCGGTTTATTAAGATACTGATAGCCTAAACCAAAAATTCCAAATATCCAGCAGTTAGACTCAATAGTAGTGAGGTACATATTTGATATTGATTCAAATCCCGTAAACCGAATGGTAAATAGAACAGCTCCAATTATAATGTACAACCACTTCCATTTTGCAACTGTTTGCCAAAAAGCTGTACCACTATAAACAAATAGAAAACCAAAAAAGAAAGCAAGGAACCCCATAAAAAAACCATGCCAAGTTTGGGCATATAATTCAAATAATTGCGGTTTAACAAGACCTACTTCCAACATAAAAAAAACAGATATAGCTATAGGTCCTATGGCATAACCCATTACTTTAGAAATTATCTTCTTGAATTTTCCGTCACCTTGTTTTTGCAGGTAGAAAAAAAGAGGTGATAGTAAAAGAACATAACTAAAAATATTACCCAAAAACCATAAATGGCCACTACTTGGATAGTAACTTAAAGGCATCTTATAGTAATGCTGGAACAGATACATATGTAATGGTGTAATTGCTAAATAACCGAAAACAAACGGTATGAGAATTCGTTTACTACGTTCTATAAGTACTTGTTTCCAATTTCTTTTTTTCATTGCAAAATACAAACCCATTCCTGATACATAAAATAAGAGTGGGATTCGCCAAACATTAAGCATTGTCATAGGTTTCCAAAGACCTTCTAAAGCATCTTCACTTCTAATAAAACCGATGAACATAGCCCAAGGTTGAAATATAATGGCAATATGGTAAATGAGTAATAACCCAATGGCGATGACCCTTAACCAATCAATATCGTGTCTTCTTTGTGTTGTCATTTTAAATTTTATTTATTGTAACATCATTGCGACTACAGGGCGTGCTTTTTGCAACTCCTCCATATCTAGTTGGAATCCCATTGGTTGTAATTGTTGAATAAGCATGTCGTAAAAAGGCTTGATTTCAGCAAAATCTCCCATGACAGTTTCTCTGGCGGTAGCTCCAAAATTATTTCGTATTGTTTTGTCAGCTTTAGCGTCAATAAGCATTTGTAAAATTTCAACACGGCCAAAGAATGCTGCATTATGCAAAGCGGTAGATCCATCATTATTTTTTATAGACAAATCTGCATGAGCATCAATAAGTGCCTTCGCTATTTCAGGTTTATTAAATGTAGCTGCTGTCATTAATGGTGTTGAACCACTCATCGCTTCTTTTTGATTCATATCAGTTCCTGCTTCAATATGCTGCTTAACCGCTTCTAAATTTCCAGTAATAACTGCCGTTTGGATATCTATGTTAGGTTTAGCTACTATTTTTGTTGCTTCGGTAGTATCATGTGTAGGCATTTTTTTATCCGATTGTGCACATGCGGTAGTTAATAAAATAGTAAGAAGTAACATTTGAATTGTCATTTTAAACGAAGTAATTTTTAGTGTTTTCATAATTTAAATTTTTAATAATTAATAATTTGATTTTTGTTTTTACAAAGATCTGATAATAGATAGGTAAGCTGAAAATGCGTGTGCAGCTTTATGTATCAAGTTTGATGTAGGGATAAAAATTATGGCGCAGAAGTGTAAATTATGATGCAAGTTCCCATTTCTATTTTAAGAATTTCAGAAGTTGAACAATAATCTATTTGAATAAAATTTACTACTTTCGATATAGTTCAAAACCACATGGCCGACATCCCATATTCAGGAAAATTTATCGATCAAGCTGAAGCTGTTATTTTAGAGCATATCGCTAATGAACAATTTGGAGTTTCAGAATTGGCTGATCTTATGCATATGAGTCGTTCTAGTTTATTGAGAAAGATTAAGAAACAAACGCAACTTAGTGCCAGTCAATTTATTCGTCAAGTTCGCCTTCAAAAAGGAATGAAGCTATTGGAAGAAACAGAACTAACTGTTTCAGAGATTTCTGATCATGTTGGATTTGGAAATAATTCTTATTTTATAAAATGTTTCCGAGAACAATATGGGTATTCACCAGGGGAAGTTAGAAAAATAAGCTTTGAAAAAGTAGCTGTACATGATACTATTGGTGCAGTAGATGAAGTAGTATTTCATAAAAGTTTTTTTAACCAGTATCGTTTGCACATTATTATGGTAATTTCCTTAGTGCTAGCAATAGCTGCGTTATGGTATTTTTTAAATAAAACTCCCAAAGCTTCTATAGCACATACAATCATTAAAAAATCTATTGCTGTATTGCCTTTTAAGAATATGAGTAGTGATTCTACAAATCTCTATTTTGTAAATGGACTTATGGAGTCATCTCTTAATAATTTACAAAAGATAGAAGATCTGCGGGTGATCAGTAGAACATCGGTAGAAAAGTATAGAAATTCAAATAAGACTATTTCGGAGATTGCAGAAGAACTCAACGTTAATTACTTAGTAGAAGGAAGCGGGCAACGTGTTGGCAATCAGGTACTATTAAATATTCAATTAATAGAAGCCTCTAGTGACACTCCTATTTGGGTGGAGCAATATAACCACAAAGTGGTAGATATATTTTCATTACAGAATGCTGTTGCCAAAAAAATTGCTGATGCCATACAAGCCACAGTAACACCTGCTGAACAACAGCAAATTGATAAAAGACCTACTGAAAATTTAGAAGCCTACGATTATTATCTAAAAGCTTTAGAACCATTTCAATTACAAACAAAAGAAGGATTAGAGGAAGCCATCTCGTTATTTAAAGAAGCCATTACACGTGACCCAAAATTCGCTTTAGCTTATTCTAAACTAGCAATTTCATACTATTATTTAGACATCTATCAAACGAATAAACAATACACAGAGATCATCAATAATTATGCAGACAAAGCATTGCTTTATGATTCTAAATCTGATGAAAGCCTTATAGCAAAAGCGCTTTATTATATAAATAATGAAGAATATCAGTTAGCGTTACCGCATTTAGAAAAAGCTTTAGAGTACAACCCTAATTCATCATCGGTAGTCAATATGCTTTCAGACTTATATTCGCGTGCTATTCCAAATACAGAAAAGTCTTTAAAATATGCATTAATAGGTGTACAACTTGATATTGGTGCTAATGATTCTATTGGCAAAAGCTATATCTATTTAAACTTGAGTAATGCGTTTATTCAAAATGGGTTTGTAGATGAAGCTCTTAAGTATATAAATTTATCGTTGGATTATAATCCAGAGAATTATTATGCACCATATTTAAAAATATTTATCCAATATGCTCAGCATCAAGATATGCAAAAGACCACAAACCTTTTGGTCAACGAATGGAAAAAAGATACTATCCGTTTAGACATCATGCAGGATATTGCAAAACTGTATTATTTTCAAGAAAAGTACGACAGTGCCTATTATTACTATGATAAATTTGTAAAAATTAAAGAAAAAAACGGATTAAGTATTTACCCACAAGAAGACATCAAGATTGGAATGGTTTATGACAAAATGGGCTTACATGAAAAAGCCAAATCTTTTTATAAATCCTATGCCAATTATTGCAAAAAAGACGAATCTATATATCAACCCGCAAGTTTAGCTGTGCAATATATGCACGAAGGAAAACAAGATCTTGCTATAGAGCAGCTTAAAATATTTGCGACAAAAAACAATTACCAATATTGGATGTTGCTATTCATGGAAAAAGATCCCATTATGAAACCTCTAAAAAACCATCTAGACTATAAAGAAACTATTAAAAAAATTAAAGACCGATTTTGGGAGAATCATGAGAAACTGAAATATTCATTAGAAGATAAAGATCTTATATAATTTAGTGACTTTAAACTGAAGTGTTGAACAAACTTATCTTAGCTATTTTTAGTTTTCAAATAGAAAACGCATAAGTTAGATGTAACTTTTTGTCGTTTGGTTCTATTGATATAATTTTTTTATAGGGTTATGTAATATCTATCAAAGCCAAAAATAGATATAGAAATTAAAATTTATTATAAAAATGTATCTTTGTTCTATATCCAAATAAGCTATTTACAGTTGAATTGAATTTTCACTGAAAAATTAATGAAACAGCCACAAAAACAATCTACAGAAGTTACTATTTATGATATAGCCGATAAGCTTAATCTTGCGACTTCAACAATTTCTAGGGCGTTAAAAGATCACCATAGCATTAGTAAAAAAACCATAGAAAAGGTTAAGAATGCTGCTATAGAAATGGGATATCGTCCTAATAATTTAGCTGCGAGTTTGAGAAATAAAAAAACTAAAACTATTGGTGTTTTAGTACCAACTATTACTCAACCATTTCTTTCGTCATTAATTAGTGGTATAGAAGTAACAGCCCAAAAAGCAGGATATAATGTAATTATTATGCAATCTCATGATTCTTATAAAGAAGAGGTGAATCTAACGCAATCACTTTATAATAATAGAGTTAGCGGTATAATTTGTTCCTTAGCTATGGAGACTCAAGACACATCGCACTTTCAATTATTTATGGATAATAATACACCATTGGTCTTTGTAGATAGAGTACCTAAAGAGTTTAATACTTTTCGTGTTGTCATTGATAATTATGCTGCAGGATATAAAGCAACAAAACATCTAATAACGCAAGGGTGTAAACGTATTGCTCATCTTACTGCTGGTTCAGAGTTTAGCATCTATTATGAAAGAAAAAAGGGATATTTACAGGCTTTAAAAGATTTTAATCTTCCCATTGAAGAAGAGCTTATTGTTAAGCTTAAGACAGTTACTTATGAAGAAGCTGAAAAAGCAAGTTATCAGTTATTAAATTTAAAAAATCCTCCTGATGGAATATTTGCTCCTGGAGATATTTTAGGGGTTAGTGCTATCCAATGTGCTAAAAAAAAGGGTGTCAAAGTACCAGAACATTTAGCCGTTATTGGTTTTAATAATGATCCTATTTCACATATTATTGATCCAAATTTATCAACCATCACACATCCTGCTGAAAAAATGGGACAGGCCTCTGCTGAAATTATTCTAAAAAATCTAAAATCTTCCAAGAAAGATGATGTTAGAGAAATTACCTTTTTAAATACAGAAGTTCTTATTCGAGAATCTTCAAAACGAATTTAAATTTTAGTTTATTTTTTCACTTCAAAAGGCGTACACGGTAATCCTTCTTTAGTAAATAAATTAGCATCACTTGGATTATCATCCCATGCATATCTTACGACTGTTGGATTTTTGATTTTTGTATTCCATACTACAACCTTGTTCTTTTCTATTTTAGCTTTTGCCCAAACAAAATGTTTACCATCATTTGAAATTGCGAACCCCTTTAAATCATTGCCATTCATAACTACCAATCCATTTCCAAAATTTTTAAAATTTATGACTACACTATCTGTCTTAAATTGAGTATTATTAGGCATAGGACTAGATGCAAAAATATTTTTTTCGTCATAAGCAATTTTTCGAGCTTGTAATGCTAAGCGTTTACCTACATCTTGTTTATTTAAAGGATGTATATCATTCCATTCACCAATATCAATAGTTACAGCCATTCCTGTATTAGGAACACTTAACGTTTCCAGTTGCGCCTGTCTTAATTCTGCCCAATTACTATCTCTAGGTTCTGGATAGTCGTTCATAAAATTGGCAAGTTGAACAAAAATAAAAGGGAATTCTCCCTGATGCCATTTTTTTCTCCAATCGTTAATCAATGCTGGAAAAGTTTTAAAATAATCCTTTGGATTACCTGTATTTGATTCTCCTTGGTACCATAATACTCCTTTAATCTTTAAATTAAGTAACGGTGCTATCATCGCATTATATAAACCTTCTGGTTTCCATCGGATAAAAGTTGGACCTTGTAAAGGTGGCATTGTAGCTCCTAATTTGTACTTCCAAGTTCCTTTTAAATCAATGGTATCTTTTTCTACCGCCAAAAAATAAGGCTTGTCCAAAACGAATCCCCCACTCCCTGAATTATTAATGACTCTCACAGCAATAGTATTTTTTCCTTCCTTTAAGATTGTTGGTTCAAGATCGTACCTACGCGGAGGGTATTGATACCCTGTAGTACCAACAAATTCTCCATTTACATAAACAAAATCTTGGTCTACAATACGCCCTAAAAATAATTTTCCTGGTTTACCACTCATGGCTTTTGGAATCACGACTTCTTTTCTAAACCAAACTACTCCATTAACATCTCCTATTTCCTCATTTTTCCAATATCCAGGAAGCTCCATACTTCGCCAATGATTATCATCTATAAAAAAATCACTCCATAACTGATTACTTTTAAGTCCTTCATCTTTTACATTAGTCTCAGCATACCAATCATCATTTCTCTTTTTATCACTAGCATCAATTTCTTTAATTAGTTGATCATTTTTAAATTTTTGTGCTTCAGCGAGTGAAGAAGGAAATGCCTTTAATGCATCTTCGCTTAACCAAGATTCTATAGGTGATCCTCCTAACGCAGTATTAATTAATCCTATTGGAACATGCTGCTTTTCATAAATTTCATTTGCGAAAAAATACGCAACTGCTGAAAAATTTAAAATGTTTTCTGGAGTAGCTGCTATCCAATTACCAGAAGAAAAATCGGTTTCTTCCTTTTTAAAGTTATATGCATCCGGAACTAAAAAATGTCTAATATTATTGTTATTCGCATTTTTAATGACTTCTCCATATTTCTCTTTAACACGCTCCATTGGCAATTCCATATTTGATTGTCCTGAGCATATCCAAACATCACCAAATAAAATATTTTTTATATTAATTTTATTACTTGCTGTAAAATTCATTTCATAAGGGCCACCTGCATTTTGCGATGGTAATATAATATCCCAATCTCCATTTTGATCAGCTTTTACATAATATACCTTATCTTTAAAACTAAGCTCAATTAATTCATTTGGAGATGCCCAACCCCAAATTTTCACTTTTTCATCTCGTTGTAGAATAACACCATCGCTAATTAATTTTGGAAGTCTAATTTGTCCAATTATAAATTGAGATAGAATCTGCAATATGATAATTATGAAAAACCTTATTTTACTCATATTTAGATAGATTTGACTTGTTAATAGCAAAATATATAATGTAATTGTGCGCTTATATTTTTATTATTATTAGGTTTGATTTAAATTTACGCAACCGATTGCAAATTAAATATTTTTTTTTATCTTCACAATAAATTAGCTAACATATTACGAAATGCGTATTTGAAACAGTCATTTATTATAAATTATTAATTGATTAAAATTGATGAAGATTCATTTAAAAAAACAATTCATATTGAGAAAATTTCATCTCGTACTGCTACTCTTTTTATTATTGAGCTTTAAAGGTTCTGCAAATGAGGGTTATAAATTATGGTTACAGTATAACTATATTGAAAATGAATCTTTAAGATTATCTTATCAATCACATTTAAAAAAAATAATCTCTTTAGGAAATTCTGAAACTAGTATTATTGCTTTAAATGAACTAAAGATGGGTATTTCGAGAATGTTAAATACAGATTTTTTACTATTTGGAAATGAGCCTAAAAGTCAAGACAATGCATTAATTTTCGGATCTAAACAAAATTTAGATCAAGAAATCTTAAATATGTTAGAAAAAGATTTTGATGCAATAAATGAAGAAGGATTTATCATCAAGTCAATTTTGATTAAGGGTAAAAATCAAATAATTATCTCGGGAAAAACAGATGTAGGAGTTTTATATGGTGTTTACAATTTTTTAAGGCTGCTTCAAACCCATAAATCTATTGATAACGTCAATATTGTAGCATCACCAAAAATTAAAATACGAACCTTAAATCATTGGGATAATTTAGATAGAACTGTTGAACGCGGTTACGCAGGATTTTCAATTTGGGATTGGCATCGCTTACCTGACTATATAGATCAACGTTATATAGATTATGCAAGAGCAAATGCTTCAATTGGTATTAATGGTACTGTTTTAAATAATGTAAATGCCAATGCGCTTATTTTAACACCCCTATATTTAGATAAAGTTGAAGCTCTTGCGAATGTCTTCAGACCTTATGGCATTAAGGTATATTTAACCGCGCGTTTCTCGGCACCTATCGAAATTGGTGGCTTAGAAACCGCCGATCCATTGGATGTCGAAGTCATTAAATGGTGGAAAGAAAAAGCAGATGAAATTTATACCAAGATTCCAGATTTTGGTGGTTTTTTGGTAAAGGCTAATTCAGAAGGACAACCAGGTCCACAAAATTATGGAAGAAATCATGTTGACGGAGCCAATATGTTAGCAAATGCTTTAAAACCACACAACGGCATTGTTATGTGGAGAGCTTTTGTATATTCCGAACACGATGTTACTGATAGAGCCAAACAAGCCTATTCTGAATTTGTGCCTTACGACGGACAATTTAAAGACAATGTGCTTATTCAAGTAAAAAATGGCGCTATTGATTTTCAACCACGTGAACCATTTCATCCAATGTTTGGCGCGATGCCGAAAACACCTTTAATGATGGAATTTCAGATTACACAAGAATATTTGGGACAAAGTACCCATTCTATTTTTCTTCCAAAACAATTTGAGGAAACTTTAGAGTCAGATACCTACAGAAAAGGAAAAGGTTCTACAGTTGCAAAAATAATTGATGGTTCATTAGATAACAAAAAACTGACCGGAATGGCTGGCGTCAGCAATATTGGAAATGATATTAATTGGACAGGCAATCCCATGTTACAGGCTAATTGGTATGGATTTGGACGATTGGCTTGGGATCCATATTTAAGTTCCGAAGCAATAGCAGATGAATGGCTACGTTGCACATTCTCTAATGATGAAAAATTTATCGAACCAGTTAAAAAAATGATGTTAGAATCAACAGAAGCTGTAGTTAATTATATGACGCCATTAGGTTTGCATCATATTATGGATACTGGTCATCATTATGGTCCAGGACCATGGGTAGATAATCTTTCAAGACCAGAATGGAACCCTGTATATTACCATAAAGCAGATACTGAGGGGATTGGTTTTGACAGAACACCTACGGGCAGTAATGCCACAGATCAATATGCTCCAGAAGTAGCTAATATGTTTAATAACTTAAAAATCTGCCCAGAAAAAGATTTGCTATGGTTTCATCATGTATCTTGGGATTATAAATTGAAAGATGGAAATACTCTTTGGGATGGAATTGCTTTAAAATACCAAGAAGGGGTTGACCAAGTTAAAACTAATATAAAAACTTGGAATAGTATGGAACCCTATGTGGATACAGAACGTTTTAATGAAGTAAAAATGTTATTAGCTATTCAATTGAAAGAAGCAAAATGGTGGAGAGATGCTTGTTTACTATATTTTCAACAATTTTCTCACAAGCCACTTCCAAAAGGTGTCGAAAAACCAAATAAATCATTAGACTTTTTTAAATCCTTAAAATTTCCTTTTGCACCAGGAAATTAACATCTCATTTTATGCATAAAAAAATGATAATGGTTACTTGCGGTTATTCCAAATTAGAGTTCCTAATTGCAAAAAAATCATACACTAATTGAGTTTTAATTCGAATAAAATGAAACAAATGCAACAAGCAATGCGGTGGTTTGGTCCTAATGATAGTATTTCATTAAAGGATATTAAGCAATGTGGTGTATCTGGAGTTGTCACAGCATTACATGAAATACCTGTTGGAAACATTTGGACCGTTGAAGCAATTAAAGCACGCCAAGAAACGGTAAGAAAAGCAGGCATGGAATGGACCGTAATTGAAAGTTTACCTGTTCATGAAGATATTAAAAAAGCAAATGGTAATTATTTACAATACATAGAAAATTATAAGATAAGTCTAAAAAATATTGCTAGCTGCGGTATACAAGTGGTGACTTATAACTTTATGCCAATTCTTGATTGGGTACGCACAAATCATGCATTTGAAAATCCAGATGGCAGTAAAGCCTTGCTTTATAATCAAGTGGCATTTAATTATTTTGATCTTTTTTTATTAAAAAGACCAAATGTAGAAAATGATTATTCCGAAGAAGAAAAGCAAATAGCTTTGGAATATGGAAAAAACCTTTCAGAAGCTGCTAAAGAATTACTATTTAAAAATGTACTTCTGGGTTTGCCAGGTAGTAAAATTAATTTTACTAGAGAACAAATCCTGATATTACTAGATAATTATAAAAACATCAATAACGAAACATTACGCAATAACTTAATTTATTTCTTAAAAGAAGTTGCTCCAATTGCTGAAAAATCAGGCATAAAATTAGCCATTCACCCAGATGATCCGCCTTTTTCAGTCTTAGGTTTACCTAGAGTTGTAAGCACACAAGACGATTTGAATTCTATTTTTAGTGCTGTCCCAATATATGCTAATGGGCTGTGTTATTGCACAGGATCATTAGGTGCTGAACCAAATAATAATTTGGAGGAAATAATAGATGAGCATGGAGATCGAATTCATTTTTTACATATAAGAAATGTAAAAAGAGATTCTAAAGATATATTTAGAGAATCTGAGCATCTTAATGGCGATAACCCGATTGAAATCATTATGGAAAAACTGATTCTATTGATGCAAAAAAGGAATATCGATTTACCCATGCGTCCAGATCATGGATTTCTACATTCAATTGAAGAAGGAAAAGAACAATATCCTGGTTATTCTTTGGTAGGAAGACTTAAAGGATTAGCCGAATTAAGAGGTCTAGAAATGGGTATTCGTTATAAATTAAACCGAAAATTATAAAAAAAAACTCGTATTTTAAGATAACCCAATGGCATTTTCAAATAAAAAAATTCGTTTTATTTTAACATTCCTATTCATATATATTGCAACTAATAGTAGTTATGCTTTAAATAATGATACGTATGTAGTCACAAAAGCAGCTGCTGAAAATTTTCCTATTGTATCAAGTGGGAAAGTTGCAACACTCTATGTAAGTAAAGATGATTTTAAAGGGGTTTTACGAGTTGTTGGTCATCTTCAAAATGATATTTTCAGTATCACATCACTTCAACCAAATATTATAAAAGATAATTTTAAAAATGACCAATTTCTAATCATTATTGGAACTTTAGGTAAGAGTGCAATAATTAATAAGCTTGTTAAAGAAGGTAAAATAGATGCTACCCAACTTCAAGGTAAGTGGGAAAAATTTAGCACACAAGTTATAGATAATCCTTTTGGTGGTACAAAAAAAGTATTAGTCATTGCAGGTTCTGATAAACGAGGAACTATTTATGGTATTTATGACCTATCAAACCAAATAGGAGTTTCTCCATGGTATTTCTGGGCAGATGTTCCTATTAAGAAGCAATCAGAGTTACATGTACTTCCAGGTATACATACCTTAGGCGAACCAAAAGTAAAATATAGAGGTATTTTTATTAATGATGAAGCTCCTGCGCTTACGAGCTGGGTTCATCAAAATTATGGCAAGTTCAATTCCGAATTCTACAATAAAGTTTTTGAACTCATCTTAAGGCTAAAAGGAAACTATTTATGGCCTGCCATGTGGCAACCTAGAATGTTTTATGAAGACGATCCTCAAAATGCCGCTTTAGCTGATGAATATGGTATTGTTATGGGTACATCGCATCATGAACCTTTAACTCGTGCTCATGCTGAATGGGATAAAGTCGTTAATGGAGAATGGGATTTTAATACAAATTCTGATGGGTTAAAAGCTTTTTGGAAAGGAGGTATCGAACGTATGGGAAATAAAGAAACGCTAGTTACAATAGGAATGCGTGGTGATGGAGATGAAGCCATGAGTGAAGGCACAGCCATAGAATTGCTTGAAAATATTGTAAAAAATCAGCGTAAAATTATTGAGAATGTTACTGGTAAAACTGCTGATCAAACACCTCAGATATGGGCACTTTATAAAGAAGTTCAAGATTATTATGATAAAGGGATGAAAGTACCCGACGATGTTACATTACTACTTTGTGATGATAATTGGGGAAATTTAAGAAAATTACCAAGTATAAATGCACAGCCTCGAAAAGGCGGTTATGGCATTTATTATCATTTTGATTATGTGGGAGGACCAAGAAATTATAAATGGATTAATACCACTCAAATAGAACGGGTTTGGGAACAAATGCATTTAGCATATAAGCATGATGTGAATACTGTTTGGATTGTAAATGTGGGTGATATTAAACCTATGGAATTTCCAATTTCTTTCTTTTTAGACTATGCGTGGAATCCTGAAAAATGGAATGCAAACAATTTACAGGATTATTATAAGCAATGGGTAAAAGACAATTTTGATGGCCAATTTACAGAAGAAATAGCTCATATTTTAAAATTGTATACCAAGTACAATGCACGTAAAACACCTGAACTTTTAGATGCCAGCACCTTTAGCCTAATAAATTGCAATGAGGCTGAAAAAATTGTTATTGATTATAATGATCTAGTAAAGCAAGCTGAAAATATTAATAGTCAACTAAAGCCGGAATATAAAGATGCCTTTTATCAATTAGTTTTTCATCCCATTATGGCAAGTGCCAATCTTAATGAAATATATCTAAATGTGGCAAAAAATAAGTTGTATGCAGAACAAGGAAGAGCATCATCTAATCATTATGCAAAAAAAGTAAAAGAGTTGTTTGAAAAAGATGCAGAAATAACCAATTACTACCATAAAAATTTAGCCAATGGTAAATGGAATCATATGATGGATCAAAATCATATTGGCTATAAAATTTGGCAAGAACCAAAAGAAAATACTATTCCAGAAACTAAAACAATTTCGCCTGTAAAAAATGCGGAAGCTGGAGTTGCAATTGAAGGTTCAAAAAATTGGTGGCCCAATGTTTCAGAGAAAGCTTTATTGCCAGCATTCACCTCATATAATGACAATCAATATTACTTCGACATATTTAATAGAGGCACAGAACCTTTCAAATTTAAATTAAAATCGGAGTCAAATTGGTTAATCTTTTCTAAAAAAGAGGGGACAATTAATCAACAAGAAAGGATAAATGTAAAAATAAATTGGGCTAAAGCACCTCAAGGAATAAATAAAACATCATTTACTATTGAAGCTAATAAAAAATTGATCCCTGTTTATGTTCAAACTAATAATATCAATTTAAAAAATATAAAAGGATTTGTTGAAGCTAATGGTTATATCGTAATAGAAGCAACAAATTTTTCTAATAAAACAGAGTCAGAAAATTTTAAATGGGAAATAGTTGAAAATTTAGGTAAAACAGATGGTGCTGTAATCTCACTACCTGTAAAAAAAGGGAGGGTTGAATTAAGTAAAGCTTCACCAAAATTATCTTATAATGTACATTTTCTAACTAAAGGTACTGTAAAGGTTCATACCTATTTTTCGCCAACTATTAATTATGCAACTAGAAACGGTATGTACTTCGGTTTATCATTCGATAATGAAATTCCAACTCAAGTCAACTACGATTCTGATCCATATATCTTTAATTATAACGGAAAAGTTCCCAAAAATTGGGATAAAAATGTTTCTGATCATATAAAGGTTATTACAACTGAATTTCAAATTAATGAAATTGGAAATCACACATTAAATTATTACAGAGTTGACGAAGGTTTAGTACTTCAAAAAATAATTATAGAAACAGAAACCAGTAACCTAAAAGATAGTTATTTAGGTCCGCCACAAAGTTTTAAAGCAAATTAAAAAATGAAAAAAACAATCAATCTCTTTATCCTAATTCTATTTATAACCTTTATAAGTTGTAATAAAAAAGCAAACACTTCAATATCTCTTAAAAACGCATATAAAGAAAATTTTTATATAGGTGTAGCAATTAATGAAGGTCAAATATTGAAACAAGATTCTTTAGAAACGGCTTTAATAGCTAATGAATTTAATAGTATTACCTCTGAAAATATCATGAAATCTATGTTTATCCATCCTACTAAAGATACATTTGATTTTAAACTAAGTGATAAATATGTTGCTTATGGAGAAGAGCATACTATGCTCATTCATGGTCATACTTTGGTATGGCATAGCCAATTGGCACCATGGTTTAATGATATAAAGGATAGTACCGATATGACAAATGCCTTAGAAAATCACATAAAAACAATTGTTACTAAGTATAAAGGTAAAATTGATTCTTGGGATGTTGTAAACGAGGCTTTAAACGATGATGGGAGCTTAAGAGAAACTGTCTTTTTAGATAAACTTGGAGAAGATTATTTAGCATTAGCTTTCAAAACAGCAGCCATTAGTGATCCTGAAGCCGACTTATATTATAATGATTACAACATGACTAATTCAGACAAAAGAAAAGGAGCTATTAAGCTTATAAAAAGTATTCAAAAAAAAGGAATTAAAATAGATGGCGTTGGAATGCAAGGTCATTGGCACCTAGGCAGCCCTTCTCTCGAAGAAATTGAAAAAAGTATTTTAGAATATGCTTCACTAGATATAAAAATAGCAATTACGGAATTAGATATTAATGTATTACCAAGTCCATGGGATGTTAGTGGTGCAGATGTAAACCAAAATTTTGAGGGAAGTAAAAAAATGAATCCTTATCCTAAAAGTTTACCTGACTCTATTCAAAACAAATTAGCTAAACGGTATAACGATATTTTTAAATTGTTTTTAAAATATCAAGACAAAATTAGTAGAGTAACATTTTGGGGATTAAGTGATAACCAATCTTGGCTCAATGATTGGCCTATAAAAGGAAGAACTAATTATCCTTTACTATTTGACAGAGATTATAATCCAAAAAGGGCTTACGATAGTATCATATCATTAAGAGTGAAAGAACAAAAACAATCCACTAATTAATCCTATATGAACAAAGATTCGCATCAATTATCCATAAAAGAAAAAATTGGATACAGTTTAGGAGACCTTGCAGCAAATTTAGTATTTCAAACACTAGTAACTTATCTTGCATATTTCTATACAGATATTTACGGCCTTTCTCCAAAACATGCTTCTGCAATAATGTTAACTGTAGGACTTATTGCTGCTTTTGGTTTTAATCCGATTATTGGTGCATTAGCAGATAGAACACAGTCTAGATGGGGAAAATTTCGCCCTTGGATATTATGGACTGCTGTTCCATTAGGTATCATATCGCTGCTTGCATTTACAACACCTGATTTTTCATATAAAGGAAAAGTTATCTATGCGGTCATAACCTACACCCTACTCCTTTTATTTTATGCAAGTAATAATTTACCATACTCTGCATTAAGTGGGGTTATTACAGGTAATATGAGCGAAAGAAATAGCCTCTCTTCCTATCGTTTTGTAGCTGTAATGTTTGCTCAATTTTTTGTGCAAGTATTCATGCTAGGAATAATTAAAAGTGCTGGCGGGGGTAATAAATCTATTGGAATCGAGAAAGTAATGACCGTTTTGGCAATTGCAGGTACAGTTATGTTGCTAATTACTTTTTTTACAACAAAAGAACGTGTTGTACCTAAACCTGAACAAAAATCAAGCATTAAAGAAGACCTTAATGATTTAGTTAAAAATAGACCATGGCTAATTATGCTATCATTAACCACATTAGTATTTATTACTCTTGCCATGAAAGGTGGGTCGTATGTTTACTATTTTGAAAACTATGTTGATAAGGAGAACTTAGCAATTTTTATTAAACCCATTTTAGATTTTCTATCCACTATAGGATTCAATCATTTTGGTGGTGATGCTATTTCAGCTGGATTTGGATTATTTAATGCTGGCGGCATTATTTTTATGATTATAGGAATCACTTTTTCTAAAAAATTAGCAGACACCTATGGTAAAAGAAATGTTTTTGCTTTATTCTTATTCATTTCAACACTTTTTATCCTTGCATTTTATTTCTTTCCACCAACAGCAATCATGCTGATATTTGGTTCTCAAATATTCCATGGATTTTTCTATGGAATTACTATTCCTATTCTTTGGGCAATGATTGCTGATGTTGCTGATTTTTCTGAATGGAAAAATAATCGTCGGGCTACTGCTATTATTTTTTCGGCAATGATGGTAGGTTTAAAAGCAGGATTAAGTATTGGTGGAGCTTTAACCTCTTGGTTTTTAGGAGTCTTTGAATATATCCCAAACTCAATAATACAATCAGATATTACTATCAGTGGTATAAAATTATTAGTGAGTATATTTCCAGCAATTCCTTTTTTGATAGGTGCAGCACTGCTCTATTTCTATGAAATAGATAAAAAAATGGAAACTCAAATAGAATTAGATTTAAAGCAACGAAGGCTAAATGCAACCAAAATTAGTTAATAATATAAATAAATAGTAATGTCAGAAAAAAGTATAGAACATACTGAAATTGAAAACTTAATAAAAAATGCAACCTCAAAACCCTTAGTAACTCATATATTCACCGCAGATCCATCTGTTCATGTTTTTAACAATATCATTTATATTTATCCTTCACATGATATAGATGCTGGAGTTCCTTTTAATGATAATGGAGATCATTTTGGTATGGAAGATTATCATATTTTATCCATGGAAACGATTAATTCACAAGCAAAAGATCATGGTGTTGCCCTTCATGTAAAAGATGTCCCGTGGGCAAGTAGGCAAATGTGGGCTCCAGATGCTGCTCATAAAAATGGGAAATATTATTTAATATTTCCCGCAAAAAACAATAAAGGGATTTTTGAAATAGGAGTGGCAATAAGCGACTCTCCTACTGGTCCATTTAAAGCAGAAGCAAACCCAATTAAAGGGAGTTATAGTATAGATCCTGCTATTTTTGAAGATGAAGATGGTAATTACTACTGCTATTTTGGAGGTATTTGGGGCGGTCAGCTTCAAAAATACAGAAATAATAAATATAGCCAAGTCAATGAACTTCCTAAACCTAATGAAACAGCATTAGGACCTATTGTAGCAAAAATGACTGACGACATGTTGCAATTTTCAGAAGAACCCAAAGAAATTTTACTACTTGATGAAAATGGAAAACCACTTCTAGAAGGAGATAACAATAGACGCTTTTTTGAAGCTTCATGGGTTCATAAATATAAAGGCAAATACTATTTTTCTTATTCAACAGGAGACACTCATTTTATTTGTTATGCCATTGGTGATAACCCCTATGGACCATTTACTTATACAGGTAGAATTTTAAATCCTGTAATTGGATGGACCTCTCATCACTCCATCTGTGAAGTTGATGGTAAATGGTATCTTTTTTATCATGATGCCAGTTTATCTAAAGGGATAACGCATTTACGTTCTGTTAAATTCAGTGAAATTACTTATAATGAAGATGGAACTATAATTCCTATTGATGCTTATAGTGTTTAACTGTAATCATTTACCATAATTCCATAATTTGACAATTAGCTGTTACTAACTGATTCTATAAACTTAAAAGATACAAATTAGAAGTTCTTTTAACGAATATCTAAATAAAAAAACCACCTAAAGTTTGTCGTATTACTTCTTTAGGTGGTTTAAAATTACTAACTCAAAAAAACTATTTTATTAATATCCAGGATTTTGAAAAACAGCCTTTTCAGCTTCTGTTCCATCCATACTGTCTATTTGATCTTGCGGTATTGGTCTTAAATAAAAATAAGGCTCTATTGTACGATTTACGATTACTGCATTATGATCTCCTTTATTTGAACCTGCAATTTCATAAGTAGATGCATAGTCCGCCCATTTTTGAGTTCTAGTCAAATCAAACCATCGGTACCCTTCTCCGAAAAACTCACGAGAACGTTCGGCTAAGATATAATCTAGATCAATAACAGGAGGAGTAAGTAAAGTTAATGCAGTACTATTATCATCTGTTCTTTCCACATTTTCAGCACGATCAAAGCTCCATTTTCCTGCACGAGCACGAACAACATTAATTAATTCCCTAGCACTTTTTCCTGCTTGTGGAACTGCTCCTTTTACAACAGCTTCTGCTGCAACAAAATACAATTCTGTAAACTTTGCAATATTAAAAGGGCGTGTACTAGCACCATTAGGTTGCCCAAGTCCACCATTATTATCAGTACGATAAGTTCCTAACTTCCACAATCCTGGATAGACAACTCTACTGATACCACTAGGATTAATAACATAATCTGCCCTTCCAGGTAACTCACCACCACCAACATTACTTGCTCCAGCACCTGAAGGATAAACAACTCCAGCATCATCCTCGTCTAAAAAACTTAGCACCTTATCTCCTGGACCAACAGGAAGCCCGTTAGCGTTAGCGTATGAAGGAGTATCATCGTTATTTAAATTATAGTTTGCACGATAGGTAGTTACAAAAGTACCATCGTAACGAGAATCTAATTCCTTTTCAGCAAAAGTATTCTTAAACACGTTTATTGTTGGAGCCATACGTGTCCATGGACGACCGTAATCTTGGGCAGCCTCACGTTGTACTGTACTCTTATCTGAACTTCTAATTTCTGTATAATTCCAAGTTACCATCCAGACCGCTGCATTATCTGCACCATTTGCATTACTATAACCCAAGTCTGCACCATTATATTTTGCACTGGCTTCAGTATGATCTGCGAATAATAGCATTTCATTGTTTCTATCATTTTCACCTAAATGTGCTTCATAAAAAGTATCTTGTAATCCAAAAGGTCCTGGATTATCTATTCCAGCTGCGGCTAAATCATAAGCTTGTTGAAAATACCAATTGGCATCGTGCCCGTCAGGATCAGTTCTTGCTGCTTCTGGATAGGTTGGTATATTATTTGGGTTTTGCAACCACCATCCATATGTTAAGTATGCTTTTGCTAAATAAAGACGTGCAACTGTTTTAGTAGCTGCACCTACTAAACGCGGATTATCTGGCAAATCATTTACTGCGGCTAATAAATCAGGGAATATGGCTCTAGTATAAACTTCAGGCACCGTATTACGAACAGAACCTCTTGATGGCTCTGTATTGAATTTTAATTCTCCTGCTCCAAGATCCAATGGCACTCCACCATAAGTTTGCACTAATAAGAAATAATAAAAGCCTCGAAAAAATTGAGCTTCTGAAATTAAATCTGCTGAAAGACCTACTTCTGCTGCATTTTCAATAATACCGCTTGCAGTGTTTATGCTTGGGAAACTAGTATTCCATGGAATACTAGTAGGATAAGCTGTTGAAATTATAGAACCAACTCCCGACATATCCATATCTTTAAAGTTTCCATCGGCACTTTGCGCATAGGTATATTCATCAGTACCAGTCTCTAAAGAATTATAGTAATAAGGTTGTCCATATATATATCTTAAATTGGCATATAATGAAGTTAAACCGCCTTTTACACCTAATTCTGATTTAAAAAAGTCTGGTGTAAAAACGCTTTTCGGACTTTCATCAAGAATATCCTCTGTACAAGACCCAAAGAACAATGCCAGTAAGACTATTGACAATGTTACATACTTAATTTTTAATCTTTTCATAATATATTTTTTTAAAATGTTATGTTTAGTCCTAATAAATAATTACGAGTAGTAGGCACGTTAGCACCAATGGTTGCAATTCCTCTTGATACTTCGCCAGTATTTACAGCTACATTTTGGCGGTTTCCATCAGAATCAATACTAGAGTTAGTTTCAATATCCATACCCGAGGCTTTATGATAAGGTGAAAATAATATGAAAGGGTTTTGAACAGTAGCATAAAGACGCAATTTTTCTAATCCCGCATCTTTAATGAAATTCTGATCAAAATTATATCCTAAAGTAATAGTTCTTACTTTTAAATAAGATGCATCAAAATAGCCCAAAGTTGATCCGTATTTAGGATTATCTCCACTTTGGATTCCTCCTGGTTTTGGGTATTGAGCATCAGTATTTGTTGGAGTCCAATAATCTACATTAACATTATTTCTACGTCCTGTCAATAAATTAAGATAGCCAGATGATGAATACAGAGTACTTACTACAATACCCCCACTTTTAAAGGTGCCAACCATACTTAAATCAAAATTTTTGTATGCAACACGCGTATTAAAACCACCTTGAAAATCAGGATCTGCACTCATTACTTGCCTGTCATCTGCATTTATTTGTCTTACAGGAGAACCATCAGGGTTATAATCCCCTGTGTACTCAACTTTAATCATCCCCTCATTTCCACCAGGTTCAAGTTGATTTAAATATTGAAAATCTGAATCTGTGGAATTCCAAAGTCCGATTTTTTTGTAATCATAAATTACATTTAACGGTTTTCCAATAAACCAAAGGTTACCTATGTTGTCTCCTTCAGTATCCGCTAATTGAATTAACTTGTTTTTGTTGGTGTATAGGTTAACCCCTGCTTCCCAAGACCAACCATTTGGATTGTCTATGATTACACCATTAAGAGAGATCTCGAAACCTTTATTTTCAGTCTTACCAATATTAGTAGTATATGAAGATACTCCTGATGTAGGAGGAAGGCCTAATGATAATAAGATATCATTTGTTTTAGTTTCATAATATTCAATGGTACCTGATAAACGGTTATTAAATAATCCAAAGTCTAAACCGTAGTTATAGGTTTCTGAAAATTCCCATCCTAAAGAAGGACTAGGTAATTGGGAAACATAATAGCCAGTAGCGAAGGTTTCACCAAAGTTATAATCTCTTGTTGACAAACGACCCAATGTAGAATAAGGAGTAATGGCTTGGTTAGAAGTTTGACCATAACCTGCTCTTAATTTTAATAGATTTACAAAACCAATACCATTCATAAACTTTTCATTAGCTATGTTCCACCCTATAGATATTGCAGGATATGTAACCCATTTATGTCCTGAAGAAAGTCTAGAAGAACCATCCGAGCGAACCGTAGCCGTAATCATGTAACGATTATCATATTGGTACATTGCTCTAGCCATATAAGACAATAATCCGCTAGCTAAATAATCACCCCCATAACCTGTGATATCTTCTGCTAGAACAGAACCTAAGTTATAAAACTGAAATTGCTCATTAGGTAGGTTTCGTACATTTAAATACGTACTGTCGTATTTACCTTCTTGTGCTGAGAATAATCCGACAAAATTAACTTGATGTTTTTCTGCAAAAATCCTATCATAAGTTAACAAGTTTTCTATAACATAATCGGTAGATAATGAACTACTTACTCCAGCTGATGATGGATTATTAATGTTTGTGTTCATTACACCTTGTCCAGTAAAATTGCCATCTCTACTAAAACGTAAATTCATACCAAGATTAATACGATATTTTAAACCTTCAATACCAGGAACTTTTACTTCCCCAAAAATGTTATTGTAGGTACCAAAATCTTTCTGTAAGTTAATTCTAGAACCGCCTAAAGCATCAATAGTACCTCTTGTAGTAACCCAAAAATCATCTAAAGGCATAGACACTACTCGCTTTAAGGAACCATCTGTATTATAAGGATCAAGAAGAGGAGATGCACTTAAACTTGCATATAAATCTATTCCTCCGTTGATATTATTAAAATTAGACACAGAATTTAAGCCAAAACGGAAGGCTCCGACTTCTTGTTCAATAGATGCACGGAGAGAATATCTCTGAAATGATTCCCCTGGAAGTACAGAAGTCTCTTTAAAATATCCCATTCCAATATTAAAGGAACCATTTTCTCCACCCCCTTGTACACTCATATCATGAGTTGTTTGAAGACCTGTACCATATATTAAATCTTGCCAATTAGTATTTACATTATCAAATTCGTCTACGCCATTGGTGTATATACCTGCAGCCGCTCTAAGCGCAGCAAATTGCTCTCCATTCATCATAGGTACCTCAGCAAACACATTTTTCGTAGCATAATAACTATTATACGTGAATTTTGCTTTCTGTCCTTTCATTCCTGATTTTGTAGTAATTAAAATAACCCCGTTTGCACCTCTAGACCCATAAATAGCAGTTGCCGAAGCATCTTTTAAGATATCTATACTGGCAATATCATTTTGATTAATATCACTAATACCGCCAGAAAAAGGGATTCCATTAAGTACAATTAATGGATCGTTACTACCTGATAAAGAGCGCGTACCTCGAATACGAATTTGCATACCAGCACCCGGTCTACTTGATGTTTGAGTTAACTCAACACCAGCAGCACGTCCTTGAATTGCTTGAGAAAAGTTAGCAGATTGTACTTCATTTAGGGTCTCAGATTTAATAGAAATCACGGATCCTGTTACAGCCTCTTTTTTTTGTGTACCATATCCAATTACAATAACTTCATCCAATTCGGAAGTATCTAGCTCAAGTATTACATTGATTTGATTTTGATTATTAATTGATACTTCTTTAGTTTGATAGCCTATAGAACTAATTACTAGAACCCCATTAGAAGGAATATTGGTTAAGGTATACTTACCATCAAAATCAGCAGACGCACCATTGGTTGTCCCTTTTAAAACTACATTGGCACCAGGAATAGGTCCGGATGCTTCTGATATAGTACCAGAAACTGTTATTTGAGCGTTCACTCCTGTACAGAGCATCAAAAGTAGGATTGAAAATCCCAGCCATTTAATGTGTGGTCTTTTAAATAATAAAAAGTTTGTCATAAAAGTTGAGTTTAAAAATATTTAATTAGTGGTTTTAAGTCGATAATGAGTTAAACGTCCATTCAGTTTAACTACATCTTTATAATTTTAAAAATCAAAAAAAGGAATTACACAATCGATTGTGTATTATTTTACTAAGCATCTTTATATTATTTTATCAATCATATTTTTTAAATTTATATTTGAGTTTTGTTTAAAAACAATCTAATACTTTGTTTTACTGACGGGCTTTACAAAAGTTATATTACCTCTTCATTTTGTACTTCGATTGGTAGTAGATAAAAAATGATTTATTAATTGTTGATAGCAAAATATTAATACTAGTTTTCAAAAAAAGAAAATAAAGGGCTTGTATAATCTCAATAACATTCGCTCTACACAAAACCATTTAAAAAATCATTCCTTTCTTAGCCATAGTTTTTGCTATTCATTAAAAAAATAGAAGTATGAGTAAAATAAGAATCAAAGTAGATATATTTAGAATATGATAATTTTGATTTTTATTTTTAATCAATTTCATAAGTTTTAAGCTCAATTTTTATCATTATCTAACAAACATATAAATTAATTTTTAATTACGCAACCGATTGTGTAGTCTTTTTTTATTTTACGCAAAAAATATTATCATCCTATAAATCAGGAATAAGCAGATAAAATTATTATTGTTTAATCAAAAAAGAAAAATAAATTGTAAAGGATAAATTATAATCAGCAGGTAGTTCTATAAAATAAAACTATCGGCTACTAATAAAAGTAAAACTCACCTTTCAGATTTTAGAATTATTTCTGAAAAAAAATGTTTAATTAATATAGCATTGAAACTGTACTAAATTTTGCCACAAAACCATTATGCAAAAAAATAAATAGCCATGAAAATTCTTGAAATTTCAAGTTTATACCATGATTCAATTATTGTAATTATTGAAAATAAAAAAATAGCGTAAGCTACTTAAGAAAAGTATTTATTGATTATAGCATCTGTAATTGAATTATATTTCAATAAAATCATTGTTTTTGAAAAATTGGAATATCAAATATTGTTGCTTCAACCTCAACTGTTCTTCCACCCTTATAGGTCTTTCCCTTGTACTTCCATTTACCTTTAGGCAATACTACATTTCGGATTGTCATTCCTTTTTCTATTATTGGAGCTACTAAAATAGTAGACCCTAACATAAATTGATCTTTGATATTATAATACCCAAGATGTGGAAATTCATATTCCATAGAACGGACTATTGGTGCTCCCGTCTTTGATGCATTCTCAACGAGTTCCATTATAATAGGCATGAATACTTTTCTAATTGCTACTGCTTTTTTAACAGCTTCAAGGTTTTGTTCATCTAGTACACGCCAAGGAGCAACAGAAAACTGCATCATAGGCATTAGAGCATGCACTTGGGCCGACCTAACAATAAGCTCTTGATCAATTGATTTTAAATCTATAAAAGAGCCATATTCTCCTCCTCCAATCATATCTGGACAATTAAAAGGATAACCTAGAAGCCCTTGCAACATAATTTGGGGAAGTAACTTTGTCAAATCTTCCCAATTATGCCCTTTATCATGCAACCTTTGAGCAAGAGGCTGACCACCCATTTTCCAAGTTGCCCTATACTCATTAAGAGGATATTTAAGTCCAAACTGCTGAAACGAATAGGTATGATCATTTGGAGTAGCCAAAGGATCAAAAGAAGTTAGAGGCATATCATAGAATCTGCTGTCACCAGCATCTAATTTATACCCATCAATACCATATCTCTCTTGAAGACCTTCTAACTGTTTATCAAACCATTCAACGGCTTCTGGATTTGTAAAATCAAGAACTGCACTGGCGCCATTCCACCATCTTACAAGTAATGGAAAATCGCCATCCTTAGTTTTAATAAAACACCCTTTCGATTCTAGAGTTCTATAAACGTCGCTATCCGGACTCACAAAAGGACAAACCCATAGCATAACTTTAAATCCCATTTCATGAAGCTCATTGACCATTTGCTTCGGGTTTGAAAATCTTCCTTGATGAAAATCCCATTTGCCATAATCTTCTTGCCAGTTGTCATCTATCATAAGAACACCTGGAGAAAATCCATTTGCAATTATAGCTTTTGCATACTTTAAAATATCTTCTTGATTTTGATTGTAAACAAGTTCAATCCAAGTATTGTATTGAGGTTTTTCAAAAAGTAAATCATCGGGGTGTTTGCCAGATGGCGGAAAATAGTTTTGAGATGCTTGTGCAAAAGCCTCTTGAAGTGTAGACCCTGAAGAAGAAATCTCAATAGCAGCTCCAAATGAGGTTACAAAAATTTTATTTTCTTTTATGGTATAAGAAATTGGAGCCTCAGACCAGATTACTCTTCCCTTATCAGAGAGAAATAAGGGTTGCGCTTGATTGGCTTTATTATCTCCATAAAGATTAATCGTGTAATTATTTTCTAAAGGCATGATATGCCCGTCCCAAACTGCACCACCCCACCAATGCTCATCAGGTAATATGTCTAATTCCTTTCGATCCGTTATTTGTTGTGAAAACAGTTGGGTAGTAAGCAACATCACGAATACAACGAATACTTTAGTTTGTAGTGTTCTTTTAAGTTTAAGCATATGCAATAGTATTAGGGATTGTGTGTTAATAAGCCTTTTTGAAATCGATGGATTGCCCTGGAAGTAGCCTATAACAAACAATACGCACATCCTCATCACCCGTATAATCTATTGTGATGATTTTTTCTTGATTTGGAATTAACCCTTTAAGTGATTCTTTAGCCATATGACCATCAATTGAAAAATAAGCATCATAATATAAGGGTGCCGTCCCCGTATTCTTAACGGTCAGTAAGGATTTCTGATCTGATTTTTCAAATTTCACAACTTCAAATTTGTAACCCGTATTGATGCTTGCTTCCTTTATTCTATTTAAGGTTTGATATTTGTATTGATCGTTTCCAATCATATAGGTTGTATGAAATCGTTTTATAAAAGATTCATAAGATTCTCCATAAGGCCCATTTGGAGACAGAACATTTTGCTGATCGTAATCCGTATAATAATTAAATTCGCCCCCTATTGGATTATTCTTATATCTAGTTTCCAATCCTAAAAAATTAAATCGTTGTTCATTAACTCTTGAATGCTCTTCTGCCATAAATGAATCATCAAATAAACCAAAAGACAAATTTAATAAGGAAGCATCATCGCGAAAAGGTGCTACATTACCATCTTCAACATCAATGGAAATAGACCATTGCAATTGAGTAAACAGGTTGTCCATTTTTTTTAGGAATATGGTTTGAAACTCTTTTGAAGGAAATGTTTTTCCTAACTCAAATGGTCCATCATAAATATGATATTCTCCCCACAAGCCAAATCCTACTTGCAAAAAGGCTAACCTATTATCATTATCATATTTTTCAGCAAATTTTTCATAAAATTCTAGCGTAAAATCTTTCAATTCTTGATTAGACCAATCTGGAAACCAAGTTTCTTTGCCCTCACTAATACCTTGTGTTTCATTGTAATCGGATAAATCTTTAATATATTTTGGTACTGATGTAGGTTGCCCAACATAGGTATATCTAAACCTAAGTATGGCTTGATGATTTCTTGAAGCAATAGCGTTTAATTTGTCTTCAACAACTGTCCAATCATATATCCCCTTTTCTGAAACTACATTTTCAAAAAGCATATAAGAATATTCTAAGGTATGTGCTCCAGAATTCACATTAGGGTTACCATCCCAAACCACAATTCCTGTCATAGGTTGGACATTTGTAAAACTAGAAACACCACCACCATTTAAGATAGGTTCATCTAGTATTGATCTATCAACATTAACATCATTACCTCCACCATTACAGGAAATTAGAAAAATGTTAGCACTTAAAAACACACTCCATAAATTATTCATAATATTTTTTTGTAGTTTAGACTTCACTCTATTTATATTCTTATAAATAATTTCTTTTTATACATCCAATAACAAATAAACCATAGAAAAAAAAGCACTATAATACTCAACAATATGCTTGCGCTTAGCACTCCTGTCCATCCAAATAAAGCATTAGAAAATGGCAAAAATATCTTTCTGATTAGTTCTGCACCACCTACATGGGCAAACAAATAAATGAATAATGGGTTCATGCCAACAACTGCAAAAAATAACATTCCTTTTTGATATTTCTTGATATCTATTACCCAATAACATAATGCTAGTGCTAATAAGGACCAACCACCACCAACAAAGACAAAAGTACTTGTCGCAATTCGTTTTATAATAGGTGTTAAATAACTAAAGCCGTAACCAATGATTAAACCTATGATTCCAGCAATAATCAAAAGTTGAATCTTTTTCTTATTGGTTCTTTCACTAATTAATAATTGACCCGCTAATACCCCCCAAATAGTATGCGCAGCAGTAGGAATGGCATTAAATATGGCCCAATGGCCAGAATCTTCTTCACCTGAAATCAGAATATTTACCCATGCCCCAAAATTTTGTCCTGGTAGAAAAGCATGATTGAAACCCTCAACTGAAAAAAATCTATAAAGACTTTCACTTATTAGAATTAATACTACTGAAAAACCTATTTGTAGTATTGGTTTTTTACGTATAATCAAAAAAGCTAAAATATAGGTTACTGCAAGTTGAGCTAGTACATTTTGAAATCTAAAAACAATCTTTTGAGGATCAATGCAATATAAAGCCCATCCTAAAACCAACATTAAAAAAGCTCTCTTAATTGCATGATTTTGAAGTTGTTTAAATGAATCTCCCTTTGCTAATCTTTTTGAAAAAGATAATGGCATGGAAACCCCGACTATAAACATGAAAAAAGGCTGAATCAAATCCCAAAAATGCAATCCCTCCCATTCAACATGATGAAATTGCTCACATAAACTATGAATAATGGTTCCTTCAAGTTCTGGAGAAACCATGAACTCAAATAAACTTGAAAATTCTGCAATAAGCAAAAACATGGTCAAGCCTCTATAAAAATCCAATGAAAGTAAGCGATTGTCAACTTTAACTTTGTTCATATTTTTTAAGTTGTATAAAAGTTTGAGATACTTTTTAACTAAACATATTAGTTTTCAAAATTTCATAGTTATTGCAATCCTTGATTTAGGTAAAAAAGATTCTTAATTAAAAAATTATGGATTGAATGCTATTAAAAATGACCAAATTCTTAAAAAGAGAATTCTTGTATGAGCAATTTAAATGTATTCAACTATTACTCATATCTAAATAAAGTAATAGCTGAATACCTAATATTTAAATTATTACTGAAGACTAATTGATTATATAAAGTGTACTAACTAAGTACTTAAATTAGTTTCAATAAGTTTTAATAGAAAATTTATTTTTGAATTTCTATAGAAATAGGAGCATCACTAGTATCATTTGGATAATATTCAGCACCCCAATCTAACCACATTCCAAATTCAATAGTATCGCCTACTGTTCCAAAAAAGCTTTTAGGAATTCGCATTTCTATAGCATTAGTCTCTCCATCAATAGCCACTACTCCAGAAGATTCAAAACCATGGCCTTCTAGTCCTATCCAATCCCATGAGAAACCATTACCACCAGCATGCGTATAAAAACTTCCCCATGAACCTAAAATTGGAGGACCTTCAAACAAGTATTCTGCTCCTATATTCCAGTTTTCATTATATCCTGTCGTATTATCTTCATCACTATTAAATAGCATATCTACTATATCTAATGACATATCAGAACCCCCTTCAAAATAAATATCAATATTGGGACCTTTTGTATAGTATTTCATTTTTTTGATAGAACCTGAAAATTCATAAGCATATGGTATTTCATCCCAATCCTCAAAATCTCCATCAATATCAATATTGGCAACAATAATTATCGGAGCAGTAATCTTTTTAGACACATAAGCTTCAGCACCAGATTCGCTCATTGCAGTTAATGTAACTGTTAATTCTCCACCGACAATAGAATAGTTGTAAATAGGATTTTCTTCATTAGAATAAAAATAGAGGTCTCCAAAATCCCATCTATAACTTGTTGCTCCTTGAGAAAGATTAGTAAATGTAAATATGCTTCCATCACTTGTAAATGAAAAATCAGCGGTAATGCCTCCATCAGAGACCTCATCACTATCATCTGACCCACACCCTGCAAGAAGAGAAACTACCAGTAAATAATATAAAAATCGTAGTGTTTTCATGATTAATTTATTTAGAGATTAAAAGTTAGTTTTTAATTAATAGTCAATGTATGTAATAACTTGTTGGCGCCCATTGAAGCATCCCAAGTGCCTTTATTTGCTAATTGAATAGAAAACTCTGATCTGTCAGCTAATGGAGCTGCACTATCTTCAATCTTTAAAAACAAGTCATAACTTCCTGTTGGAATTCCAGAGAGACTCACGCTTTCTTTTAAATCATAATCTACATCTGGTGTTACTTTTCTTACATCAAATGTTAAGGCTTTCTTGTATATCGTACCATCTATATTTGATTTAAATACTAAAAAAGCTTTTTTTGTATTATAAACTGGAGCAAACCCAGCATTATCAATACTAGCATTCAACTCAAAACTGGTATTAACAGTAATTTCTTTTTTTAAACTAGATGTTTTTAATAAAAGTCGGTAACCAAGTTTTTTTTGAAAATCGGGAAAACATTTATTATTTCTCCATTCTTGAAGTACAGGTCCGTAATAATCAAGATTTAAATAAGTCCATTTTAGCAACTTCATTTCAGTTTCTGCAGTAGGACAACTAGCGATTGGAACACCACTAGGAGGGCAAGTTTCTCCTCCAGTTGGGACAAACAATGCTTCTTTACTAATATAGTCTTTCTCTACACTAATATTTTGATAGGTACCATAATCGTCTGCACTCGCCAAAAAACAATCATTATGAAAACCTACCCGAGCAATGTCAGTTGTACCATAACCAATAGTTTCATTCATCGGTGTTGAATAATCAAAAGCTTCTTGTTTATACAATGGGGTTCTTACTTGAATTTTTATTTCTTTTGGTAGTACTTCTAACAACTTATTTATAACCGCCTTTTTATTTTCTGGAGTTGTTAAATTATTAGTTGTGTAATACCATTCCCCCCAAGAGCCTATAAAACCTGCTTGAACAAATGCTATAACATCGGCATTCTCAGAGAAAATAGGTTTAAGCTGATCTAAATGTCCCTCAATAACTGAAAGTGACGCATCAGAATCTTCGGGATTACTGTTGTATGCAAAACGTAAAATACATTTAATACCAGCATCTCTCATCCTTCCAAAATCAGTTTTTATTAAGTCTAATTCAGCTACACTTAAATCAGAATTTTTAAAGGCATCTAAATAATAAATACGGTTTATAATAGTTACATTTTCATTTTTTAAATTTTCAAGTGTTGCTATGCTCAAAGGAGAACCTTCTGAACTAACCGCCCAATTATGCATGAATCCACGTTCTGGATTAGAAATCACATCACTTGAGGAAGTATATGTTATGTTATTAACGGTGTCATCAATAGGCTCTACTTTTTCGTCATCGACACCGCTACTACCACAACTTATAATAATTCCAAGAAATAGTATTGTTATAGTTTTATATTTCATATTATATATTTTTAAAATTAAAGACTATTAATAATCATCTTTAATCCAGTTATAAGGCTTTCTTTTAATCCAATTTCCTCTAGTAAAATCAGGAAAATCCTGAGGTTCACCGTTGTTTTCAATAGATGCCTCTGATAAGGGAGTAATTGAGCTCCATGCTGCAGCATCATAAGCATCCATTGGAGGAGCAACATTTTGTTTTGCTGCTTCAACAAAGGCATGAATTACAAAGAAATCCATACCACCATGCCCTGCACCATTTGCATGTTCTCCATATTTTTTCCACAAAGGATGGTCATACTTTTCTAACCAAGTATCGGCAGCATCCCAAGTATGGGGTTCTGTCTTACCATCAATATGTATTCTATTGCCATCTACTTCCCATAAGCCATTAGCTCCTTGAACTCTAAACCCTAGAGAATAAGGTCTTGGCGAATTTGTATCGTGGGTTACAATAATGGTTTCGTTACTTGCTGTTTCAATAGTGGATGTTACAATATCTCCCAGTTTAAATTTTACTTTAGCATTAGGATGATTTTCGCCTCCTACTTTAACAATATAATTATGTAAGCCTATGCTTTTTGTAGCATGCGATGTTATCGATATAAACCGGTTTCCTCTATTGATATCGCACATCGCAGCAATTGGGCCCACGCCATGTGTAGGATAAATATCAGCATTTCTTAAAACAGAGTGTTGTGTCCTCCATTTTGCTTCAGAAATAGCTTTATCTCCAAACTCTACACCACCCCCATAAGGTTGCTTTCCATCATTAAATTTTACTTCGCGAAGATCATGCTGATACCCACATCTGAAATGAAGCAATTCTCCAAAAACATTCTGTTTCACCATGTTTAATACCGCCATAATATCTCTACGGTAGTTCACATTTTCTAAAATCATTAAATGTGTTCCTGACTCTTCATGTGTATTTACTAAATCCCAACATTCCTCCATGGTATTGGCCGCTGAAACTTCTAATCCGGTATATTTACCAGCATTCATAGCATCTTTAGCCATACGGGTATGCCATAACCAAGGTGTTGCTATTATAACAGCATCTACATTATCTAACGCAAGAAGATTTTTATAATCCAATTCATCCTTACCAAAAACCAATGGCTTTTTAAAGCCTTTTTGTGCAATTTTTTCTACAGCTAAGTTTGTTCGTTTAGGGTCAATATCACAAATAGCAGTAATTGTTATATCATTACGTAATAAAAGATTTTCTAAGTGATTGGTACCTCGCAAACCAACCCCAATCATTCCAATTTTCAGTTTTTCTATGTTGTTATTTATTCCAAAAGTCAAACTGGGCATTAATGAGATTCCTGCACTTACTATTGCTGATTTTTTTATAAAATTTCTTCTAGAGTCCATTCTCTTTCCTTTTTTGTTTTAAATTTTTTATGATGTATGAAGTTTTAAATTTTTAAAGGGCTACCTGACAAATTCTCAAAAATAACAGACAACCCATCTTAAAAAACAAACTAATTATAACCAGGATTTTGCTTGAAAGCACCTTTACCTTCGCTTATTCTTTCTAACGAAAAAGGATACAACTCTTTATATGGAGCACTTTGACTTGCAGCACCATTCAAATCATTTGCATGTTCAACAAATTTGCCATGGCGTATTAAATCAGAACGGTATTGACCATTTTCACACCAATATTCATGTGACCTTTCTAAGAGGATCATAGTGTTAAAACTATCTATATCAGCATAATCAGCTAAGGCTATCGGATCTAAATTGGCTCGTTCTCTTATCTCATTCACTAAATCTATAGCTTCTTGATTTGGAGCTTCATTTTTATTAGCTATAGCCTCTGCCTTTGATAAAAGCACATCAGCATATCTATATAAAATAATATCAACTGTTGTTAATGCTGTATTTCTAGCTGCATCTTCGGCAATTTTCAAAGGAATAGGTCCCATTTGCATCACATTTCCAGGATTAGTCCTGTTATAGGTAACACCATCAGTTCCAATATATTCAGCAATTAAGTTGGTTTTTCTAACATCATTACTTTCGAAAGAGTCGTAAAATTTCCATGAACTTTGAATGGTTGCCCAACCCCCTCTTACTGGATAGTTAGAAGGCAAGGCCATCATTTGCCATTGATTTTCACTAGTACCCGCATAATCGGCAGGAACAGCAAACATTACTTCTTTATTATCTGATTGTGTTTCTATACCAAACATACCCACGTAATCTGGGCTTAATTCATAATAATTCATAGCCATTATCGCATTTGCTTGCGTTTCAACATCTGCCCATCTTTTTTCATGAAGGTAAAGTCTGATCAAAAGCATTCTTGCAAAACCTTGGCTAAATCTTCCATAAGCTGCAACATCTGGAGCAGGTAAATCTTCGGCAGCATCTAACAAATCTTTTTCAATAAAACTCACCATTTCATCATAACCAAGTCTTGCCAAAGGAGTTTCTTCTAAAGGATTTTGTAAGACTTCTAATGGAGCAACTACTAAAGGGCCATACATATCAAAAAGTTCATAGCTTAAAAAGGCTCTTGCGCATTTAAGTTCTGCAATACCCTGTTTTTTTAAATTTTCATTGACACTAGAATTTTCAATTCTATCAATACTCAAGGTATTAGAACTGATTCTATTGTAGAAAAGGTCATAGAATCTTGTAATTTCAGTATTATTTGGATTGTAACTATGTAAGGTAGCCAATTGTTGCCCTCCAAAATTACCTTGAAGAATTTCAGTCGAGGCATCATTAATAAACATGATTCCGTTTTCTGATGTGGTATGAATACCATTGCTCCAAGAACCTCTTAATGGGTAATAAGCCGAAACTACTAACGCTTCTACATCAGCTTCTGACGCAGGAAAAATAGCCGGATTAATTTCATCATAATTAATAGTTTCCAGTTCCGGACTACAGGCTACAACAAATAGTGTTAATAGTCCTATTAAGTAAAAATTTAAATTTTTCATAATCTATTTTTTAAAATTTTATATCTAAACCGATAGTATACGTCTTTACGTTTGGATAAGCGGCAACATAAGCATCTGTTTCAGGATCTACCCCGTCATAAGGTGTAATAATGAAAAGGTTTTGGGCATCAAATCGAATAGCCGCACTTTTAATTATTTTTCCAATCCATAGATTTGGTAATTTGTAAGCTAACGAAAGGTTTTGAAGTCTTATAAACCAAGCGTCTTGCATGAAAAAATCTCCTGAACTGTATTGTGTATATCCGTAATGCGATGCTGGTCTTGTGTTGGTAGGATTATTAGGAGTCCATCTATCATAGATACTTCTTAAAGCGTTCCGTCCATTTTGCCAAACCCCATCTGCGGAAACACCCAAAGCAAGATCTGTTTGATCTACTATTTGTCGTCCAAACATACCATTAAAATGGAAGTTAAGTTCAAAATTTTTATAGCTAATCGTATTGCTGAAACCTGCAATAAAATCGGGATCTGATGAACCTAATAATACGATATCTGCTTCATCTATTTTTCCGTCTGGTTCGCCAGTAGCAATAAATCGTCCATTTTCATCCACTATAGGATTTCCAGCACCATCTCTTGAAAAACCATTCACATCTTTCAATTTGATCTGACCAGGGAATAAATCAGGTTGGGCCGGTACAATCTCTCCTACTTGCATCACTCCATCAGATAAATAAGAATATTGAGAGCGTATAGGATCATTTACATTTTGGTAAATAGCAGGTTTCCAATCTTCAGCTCTTTCTTTCCATTTATCTTTAAATTTAGAAAAAATGAAGCTGCTCTTCCATTTAAAATTTTCTGTATCTACATTAACTGTATTTAAAGTAAACTCAACTCCTCTACTTTGAGTGCTTCCAATATTTGCCCAAACCGTGTTTATTTCATTATAGGAATTGATGGGCTTTAATTGTAATAAATCTGAAATCTCTTTATTATATACTTCAACAGATCCTGATAATTTTCCTTTAAAAAATTCAAAATCAAGACCTAAGTTAGTTTCTTTGGTGGTTTCCCATTTTAAATCTGGATTCTCTAATCTTGAAGGAAATACACCAATTAAAATTGATTCATCTGGATTTAAATAGGCAGGTTGTGCATAATAGGCCGCATAGGCATTAGACCCAATATCAGCATTCCCTGTTTCTCCATACCCAAATCTTAGTTTTAGTTGGGATATGTCATCACCTATACTTTTCATAAAAGGCTCACTAGCAATATCCCAACCAATAGCTACAGAAGGAAAAATAGCAAACCTATTGTTTTTGGAAAACACACTAGAACCGTCTCTTCGAATGGTTGACGTTAAAATATATCTTCCTTTAAAAACATAATTAAGTCTTCCAAAATAAGAAACCAAATTGTCTTCATTTTTTGTAGAGGCTATTACTTTAGTACCTGCACCTGCGTTAATATTATTCCATAAAAAGGCATCTGTTATAAAATCGCTGTTTCCTGAAGAAGCACTTTCAGATCTATACTTTTGTCTGGAGTAACCCACCAAAAAATTTAAATTATGATCATCATCAATAATTTTAGAATAATTTAAGGTAAAATCGAATAGTTGGTCATTCTTTTTTTGGTTAGCTATAGATGCTTTCCCATTTTCTAATGCTCCCCATAAGGTAGTTCTTGGCAAGTAGGTATTTCTACTGGTATAGCCTTGATCGATACCCGCTTGAAACCTAGCCACTAAACCCGGCATGGGCTTGATCTCAGCAAAAAAGTTTGCTAAGGTTCTATCAATCACACCTTGATCTGTTATCGTAAGTAAAGAATAAGGATTAGGTTCTTGAGCATTATCAGGATTTATAGGATAATTGCCAAACTCATCAATGGCTTGAATATGTGGACCGTATTGCAATGCTGATCTGATAATTCCAGAGTTTTCATATTGATCTCCTCCTAATTGAGTATTTTCGTTATTAACCCTACTCATAGTAAAATTCATACCAACATTCAAATAATCATTTAATTTTTGATCTAAATTGAATCGTAATGAAGCTCTATCAAAAGCTGAATTTTTAAGTATTCCATTTTGCTTATATAAATTTCCTGATAGATAGTACTTTGTTGATTCAGTTCCACCTCTTAATGAAAGATTATGCTGTTGTGTACTACCATCTCTAGTTACAAGGTCTAGCCAATTGGTTCCTTGCCCTGCGTTATTTATTTGATCATCAGAATAAAATCTTGTGAAGGCTACCCCATTTACAGGATTAGCAATTGCTTCTTCTAAGGTTTTATCACTATAGGGAAAGACTCTATTTTGGAATGTCCAATTTTCATAGGCCGCATCATTTCTTAATTGCATCCATTCTTGCATGCTTAGAACATCAAAACTATCATTATAAGCTTGAAATGAATACGATGTAGAATAATCTACCTGTACTTTTCCTGCCATCCCTTTTTTGGTAGTCAATAAAATAACGCCATTGGCAGCTCTTGCCCCATAAATTGAAGTAGCACTAGCATCTTTCAATACAGAAATTGATTCGATATCATTAGGGTTAAACGAATTTAAAATACTTTGTGTTCCACCATTATATCTATTTCCTGTACCCGGCTGTTGCAGTTCGGTAATCGGAAACCCATCCACAACAATTAAAGGATCATTTGAGGCATTAATAGATCCAGCTCCTCTAATTTGGATATCTAAACCTCCTCCAGGTTGGGCACTATTTTGAGTAATTTGCAATCCTGAAACTTTACCACGAAGTACATCACCAATAGAAGGTGAAGACGAAAGTACTAAGCCTTCACTTTTAACCGTTGAAATTGCTCCTGCTATATCTTTCTTTCTTTGCGTACCATAACCCACAACCACCACTTCATCTAAACTTGTATTATCAACTAATAAAACTACATTAATGTTTGATTGTCCATTGATTACGACTTCTTGTTGCACGAAACCTAAAGAAGAAAACACTAGTGTATTTCCTCCATCTGGAATTGTTATACTATAATCTCCATCAAATGTGGTTACCACACCTGTTGTTGTACCTTTCACTGCCACGGTAGCACCCGGCAATGGCATACCTTCTTCATCTGTAACCATACCTGTAACCACTAACTGTTGGGTAGTCACATTCTTCACAGTAATAGAAATTTTAGCTGCTGGGGGAACAGAATTTGCACTCATTTTGAAAATGAAAACAAATAACACTATGGCCATTAGCTTTATTTTCAAGTCAAATTTTAATCCATTACTCTCTATGCTGAGTAGCTTCTTGAATTTTTTCATATTTTTGATTGTGGTTTATTTATTAGCGTTTAAATTAAGTCACTTATTAAAATCCAAAAATGCTGACACATTTTTGGGTTTTTAATTTTAAATTTGTCTGTCTTATTTTTGTTTCATAATTCATAGGATCTTTTTGAGTAGTTAGTTAATTATTATTTAGTTAGATATATTGTACTTAATTCTCGATGTTCATTGATTAAGGACATTTGTCATTTTTAAATTAAAATTCCCATCTCACAAATGCCTCCATAGCAGCATAATGTGATAAGCCTAATTGGTCATACAATTCGGCAGTTTCTTTATTTCTATCTTCAGCTCTTTGCCAAAATTCTCTACTATCTGCCCCTTGAAAAACAACACCATCTTTTTGTGATTGATGCTTAAAAATGCCTTTTCTTTTCTCTAATACTTGATCTGGGCCCATAGGAACAGCCATTTCAATTTCATCAACACCCCATTCTTGCCAAGCCCCTCGATATAACCAAAGCCAACAATCATTCATAAAGGATTCTTCTTTCAATCTTTTCACAGCTTCAAAAATGACATCTAAACATACTTTATGTGTTCCATGAGGATCTGCCAAATCTCCAGCGGCATAAATTTGATGGGGTTGTATTTCTGCTATAAGTGCTATTGTTAATTCGATATCCTCTTCACCTAACGGTTTTTTTTCTATCGTTCCAGTTTCATAAAAAGGTAGTTCCATAAAGTGTATTTGGTCATCTGGCAATCCTACAAAATGACTTGTGGCTCTTGCCTCTCCCTTACGAATTAATCCTTTTATGTTTCTTACTTCTATAGTATCAATTTCACTCGCTTTTTTATTTTTTAAAAATGCCAAAGCCTTTTTATAAATATTTTCTGCTTCGCTACTTTTAATTCCAAATTTCTCATTGTAATCACAAACAAAGCTTGCGAACCTTAGTGCTTCATCATCTGCTACTGCAATATTTCCTGAAGTTTGATATGCAACATGTACTTCATGACCTTGTTCTTGCAGTCTTTTAAATGTGCCTCCCATACTAATAATATCATCATCAGGATGTGGACTAAAAATAAGTACTCGCTTTTTAGCGGGTTCTGCCCGTTCTGGGCGTTTAGTATCATCTGCATTTGGTTTTCCTCCTGGCCAACCAGTAATGGTATTTTGTAGTTTATTGAATATTTTAATATTAATATCATAAGCTGGACCCGAATCTGCTAGCAAATCGCTCATTCCATTTTCTATATAATCAGCATCTGTTAACATTAAAATTGGCTTCTTCAAATAAAGTGCTAAACCCAAAACAGCTTTTCGAATCATTTTATCTGTCCAAACAATCTTTTCAACAAGCCAAGGAGTATTGATCCTTTTCAATTTAGAAGCCGCAGCTTTATCAATTACAAAAACAGCATTACTATGTTCTTGCAAAAAAGAAGCGGGAACTTGGTTTGTTACAGCTCCCTCTACAGATGCTTTGATGATATTTGATTTTCCTTCACCCCAAGCCATTAAAATAACTCGTTTCGCTTCCATTATCTTTTTAATCCCTAAAGTGATAGCCGTTCTTGGTGTGTTACTTAAACCTGAAAAATCTTTACTCGCAGCAACACGTGTAATATGATCTAAGGCTACTAACCTAGTTTTCGAATTTTGTAATGATCCAGATTCATTAAAACCAATATGACCATTTCCTCCAATACCTAAAATCTGAATATCTATACCACCTAAGGCTTCTATTTTTGCTTCATAATCTCTACAATAGTCTGCAATTTTTTGCTTTGAAAGCGTCCCATCTGGGATATGTATATTTTCTGGTACTATATCAACTTGATCGAATAATAATTCTTTCATGAAACGTACATAACTATTTACAGCATCAGGTTCCATTGGATAATACTCATCTAGATTAAAGCTTATAACATTTTTAAAACTCAAGCCTTCTTCTTTATGCATTCTAACCAATTCAGCATACAATCCTTTTGGGGTAGAGCCAGTAGCTAAGCCTAATACACAAAAATGATTCTTAGTTTGCCGCTCTTTAATAAATGCAGCTATTTCTTGTGCTACAGCTTTTGATGCGGCAGTCGAATCATCGAAAACCTCTGTTTCAATTTTTTCAAATCTCTTTTCAAAACCCGTTGCTTTATCACTTGTACTCGTTAACATTTGACTATACATTATAAGATTGTAGTTCTAATTTTCACCCAAACTCTGCTTAATATCCATCCTGAAATAATAGCTGAAATAGTTAGGCCTATCGCATAGCTATAATCTCCATAAATCCAATATCCAGTTGCGAACATGCAACTATAGATAAGCACCGATCCCAATAACATGGCCAAAATGCCTGATGGAACACTCCATTTTTCTTCTGTATTCTTTAATATTATATGATCTGCCTTAGCGTCATTCACGACTTTTGTCCAACCTGGACCACCTGGCTGTATTTTTACATAAAAGTTTTGCAAGACTTTTTGATCTTCTGGCTTTGTGATATAAGTTACTATCAACCATGTAATTGTTGTGAATAAGACCACCATTGGATACTCTAAATAATCTTCAAAAACACCAGTTTCAGAATTAAATAAATATTCTCCAAGAGTGGTTAATTTTAATAAAATTGATATGATTCCAGACGCAAACATTGCAGTAATTTCACTCCATGCATTAATACGCCACCAAAACCATCTCAAAATGAATATTAGACCGGTTCCTGCACCGAATACTAGTAAAACTTCAAATAACTGTAAAGCATTTTGTAATAATAAAGCAAGAATAGCACTAAAGATCATTAAGATTATAGTGGCCATTCTCCCTACTGCTACTAAACGTTTTTCAGAAGCATTCGGGTTAATTTGCTGTTTGTAAAAATCATAAACAATATATGATGAACCCCAATTTAATTGAGTGGATATTGTACTCATATAAGCTGCTACTAATGACGCAAGTACCAATCCTAATAATCCGCTGGGCAATTTTGTAAGCATTGCTGAATACGCTAAATCATGTCCCAATTTATCATTGGCAATATTAGGAAATGCTTCTTGTATGCTCGCCAAATCTGGAAAAACGACTAAAGACGCTAAGGCAACCAAAATCCATGGCCAAGGTCGTAAAGCATAATGCATGATATTAAAAAAGAAGGTTGCTCCTATAGCGTGATTCTCATTTTTTGCAGCTAACATACGTTGTGCAATATAACCACCTCCTCCGGGTTCTGCGCCAGGATACCAAGAGCTCCACCACTGTACTGCTAGTGGAATAATAAATAAAGTTATTAAGGCTTGTTTATCGCTGAAATTTGGCAAAATAGCTAGTTTATCAAGAACATTCTCGTTGGCCATTAAAGCCTCTATTCCACCCACCTCAGGAATGTTCACTAAATAATATGCCGCGCCAATTGCACCACCCATGGCTACGAAGAACAACACAAAATCAGTATAAACCACGCCTTTAAACCCTCCTAAAGCGCTAAATATAACCGTTATAAGTCCTGCGCTAATTACCGTTACCCATGGTTCTAACCCTAGCATAATACCTCCTATTTTTATAGCAGCTAAGGTTACCGCTGACATGGTTATTACATTAAAAATAACTCCCAAATAAACAGCTCTAAATTTTCTTAAAAATTTTGCTGGTTTTCCTCCATATCGGAATTCATAGAATTCAATATCTGTATTAACGTTTGATTTTCTCCAAAGCTTTGCGTATACAAAAACCGTAAGTAATCCTGTTAATAGAAATGCCCACCACACCCAATTTCCAGATACTCCATGGGTTCTTACAATATCTGTAACTAAATTCGGGGTATCCGTAGAAAATGTGGTTGCCACCATAGAAACTCCTAATAACCACCAAGGCATTGTACGACCAGAAAGAAAATATTCTGATGTGCTTTTACCTGACTTTTTTGATACATACACCCCAATAGAAAGAGTTATTGTAAAAAAAAGTGCTATTAGTAAATAATCTATAATTGTTAAAGACACCATATTTAATTAATTATAATGTTGATTGTGGTATTCGTTATTACTTTAATAAAACTTCTTTTGGTTTCATCATTTTACTTATTTACTAGATCCCAATTCAATTGGCTATAATTTTTTTTTAAATATTCTTTTACTTCAGCAATATCTTCTTTAGCAGTTAAATCTGGGACATGCTCACTAAAAGGAAGTCCTAAAGTCGATTTTGGAAAATCTTTTACCATATTTAATAAAGCAGTTGGTAATTCTTTCTCTTCTCTTTCAGGATGGACAGGACAATTTTTCAAATAAGGGTAAAATACTTTCCCGTTGAACTTAAAAGCGTTCATGCTCACTCTTATTTTTCCGTTTATATCTTTAGAAGCATTGACTTCTTCTTCTGATGGTTTTTCAATAATATCTAATAGAAAGTTTTCATTGTCAAGTTTTGCTACAGCAAAACGAGAAATACGGTCTTGAGAGAATTCTAATGAATCACGGTCATAGCTAATGAATGCATTTGAACTATCGGTAGCTCTCAAAGCGTACAGTGCTTCTGATGAATACAAATTATCACTATTACAAACTGTATAATAAGCTGAATTTAATGTCGGATATTGCTCAACTGTTTGAAATAAAGCATCTGCAGTACCAAAAGGTTTTACTCTATTTTTAGGGATATATTGGATAGCAAAAGAGATATTTAATCCATGGAAATGGTTATCTGTTTTCTTTTCTCCATAAAACTCTTGAAATAGTGATCCGTTTTCACTAATAATGATGTAAATATTTTTATAACCAGCTTCTCTAGCATTAAACAGTAAATAATCTAATAATGGTCTTCCGTTAGGGCCGACACCTATCAGACCTTTGCTTCTTTCATTTGCTTGTGCAATTTCTGTTGCTGTTAAATTACTGGCAAGAGTTTCCTTCTTCATTCTTGATGAAGCACCGCCTGCTAATATGATTAAATTATTATGCATGTTAAACTATTTCTTTTTTAAATGAATTGGTTATTCTAGCCCCTGGATCAACAGCTACTTGATACGCATCTTTTGCTCCAACCAGTTTCATTTGATCTATAATATTTTGTTCTTTTCCTTCTGGCGCTAAAACAACTATACTACCACCGCCACCTGAACCAACTATTTTAGCTCCCAAAGCTCCTGCCTTTATTGCAGCTTCAATCATATCATCTATTCTTGGGACTGTAATTTTTAATAGTTCTTTTAATACTGTATGATGTGCGCTCATTAAATTTCCTATCATTGCTAGATCTGGCGAAGGTTTTCTAAATTCGATTACTGCTTTTTTTGTAATCTCATGGTTTAAAATTGCCGCTGAAAAATAATTTTTAAGTTCATCAGGCACATACTTCAGGTATTTTTTTAAATCACTTTCTTTAGCACTTTTTATATCAAAATCTTTAATTTCTTTTTTTACACTAAAAATTGCTTGCCATGCTTTTTCTCTTAGTTCACCTAAAACTCCAACGGTTTCTTTTGGAATACCAGACTCCCCTATTATTAATCCGTTAAGCGGTGTATTGATTATTTCATAGGAAAAATCATCGCCAGTTTCCAAATATAAAATGTTACCTAAACCTATGCTGTATTGATCCATTTTACCACCTGGAGCACCTTGCTCTAAAACTTCAGATTCATAGGCTATTTGAGAAATTAATTCAGGAGTTACAACAGTATTTATCCCAAAAGCTTTAATTAAAAAGTTTACCCATGAAACCACAACTGCTGAAGAACTAGATGTTCCAGCATTTATTGGTAAATCACCTTTAAAAATAATATCGTATCCTCGGGTTGGAATGCAGCCATATCTTTTTAAAACTTTCAGTGCAAATATTAAATGATCGCCATTTTCAATTTCATTAATTTCATCATCTATACTAATTACTCTTTTTACGTTTATATCAGGCTTGTTTATGTTAAAAATTCTTAATCCATTTTCAACTGCTGTCAGTTTAATATTTCGACTTATTGCACAAGCAATAATAGGCAGTCCCAAATAATCTTGATGATCACCAAACAAGCATGTTCTTCCTGGTGCAATAGATATTATTTTATTCATTTAAAAAATATATAAAATATTGATATTCTTTATGTTACCACTTAAACTTTATCAAATAATTAAATTTTCATTAAAGTTGTGTTTAGCGAATATATCTAAATGTTTTTGAAATAAAAAGGAAATTTCAAAAAAATGTTCTCGAACACACTAAAAAATGTTCTCGAACACACAAAATATATGTGTTCGAGAACATTTTTTAACATATTATCTATAAGTTTTATATATTTGCCCCCTTATGAAGAAGTATACTATAAAAGACATTGCTACATTAGCTGGAGTTTCAAAAGGAACTGTTGATAGAGTATTACACAAAAGAGGAAAAGTTTCAGAAGAAGCTCTTGAGAAAGTAAATAAAATATTAAAAGAAATAGATTTTCAGCCAAATCCAATTGCACGAAATTTAAAGAACAATAAAATTTATCAAATATGTGTTGTTCTTCCTAATCCTGAAGAGGATGCTTTTTGGTATCCTTGCATTGACGGCGTTAATGAAGCTATTGAAGAATTTAAAGCTTTTGGTGTTTCTATAAATCTCTATTTCTATAGTCCAAGTAGCACAGAGTCATTTATTACGATTAATAAAGAAATACTAAATATTTCTCCAGATGCTGTACTACTCTCTCCATTATTTCAGAAAGAAAGTATTGAAGTCACGAAAGAATATACCGCAGCTGGCATTATTGTAAGCACGTTTAACAACCAAATTAATTCAAAACAAATTGGGAGTTTCGTTGGACAAGATTTATTTCAGAGTGGAAGAGTTGCAGCAAAATTAATGCATATGGTTGCTGAATCAAATTCAGAAATTATAATTGTACACATTGATGAAGTTTTCAACAATGCGTTGCATATGCAAGAAAAAGAAAAAGGGTTTAGAAATTATTTTGAAGAATTAATAAATACTAAATATAAACTATCAACGCTTAATGTGGTTCAATCAGAATTAGATAAGTCATTGCCTAATTTTTTAAACTTACAGAAAAATGTTTCTGGAATATTCGTTACAACATCAAAGGCATATAAAGTTGTTGAAATTCTTCAAAGTATAAATTATAAAAATGTTAATTTAATTGGATACGATTTATTACCAAAAAACATAAATTTTTTAAAAGATAATATCATCAATTTTCTAATTCATCAAAATCCAAAGACACAAACATATCTTAGTTTAACATACCTAGTTGAGTATTTTCTTTTTAGTAAAGAAATTCCGAAGCAAAAACTCTTACCAATTGATATTATAAATTCTGAAAACATTACATCATATTTAGAATAAATGGTTAATTAATTCTAATATTCCAAATGATGAAGGAATATGAAAATCAGGAGTTTCTGATTGAGGTTCAACCCAAGTTATCCAAGTTGGTTTATAGTTATGATTTTCAGATTTATTAAATTTTGCTCGAAAAATACCAGTTTCAATTTTATTGTCTTTAATTAAATTAAGTTTCTTTAAAGAATTCATGGTTATAGAACCTTCCACTGTAAAATAATCATTTTGAATATCAGATTTTAAAACGATTTCTTCCTTTGGCCAGCTCCAGTTAAAATCAAATTTTCTTTGAGGGTATGCCATAAAATCCATTAATCGAATACTCGGATCTATCTCTAAGCAATAATAAGGGCTCATCTCTTCATTTGCTCTAAAAAAAAGTTCTACTCTATCAGAATTACCAATACTTTCTATGCTATTATCAGTGGCATCAATGTGAATTTCGGAATCATAAACTTTAAACAAAAAATATAAATTTTTAGCATCCCAAAGTGCTTTAAACTCTATTTTTCTTATTTCCTCTGAATCCCAAGGAGAAATAAAATTTGATACTATATTAGCTTTTTCCCAAGCCTCACCTATGCCTTTTCCATTAATTGCAAGCTCATCATTTTTAATATGATTTACCTTATAACTCTTTTTCTCCACTTATTTTATTCTAAATATAAATGATTATAAAAATAAATTCTATTCTAAGATTTGGAAAATTTAATTGTATTAAAAATCAACCAATCCATTTAAAGTAAATAAGATAGAAGCAAACTTTGCTTCAAAATGTAAAGTTTTGTGTATTTAAAAAATAATTAAAAGTTTAGACCACTTCTTTTTTAATAAGTGCAATGAAATCATCCTTAACTCCATCACATATTGTTACAGAATTATGAGTGCAATTCTTTATGCTGATAGGATCAAAGGCATATATATTAATTTTTGAAGGCTTAAATTCTTTGCATTGTAAATGGGTAAACATATTTAGTGCCGCTTTTGAAGTAGCATAAGAAGTCATACAGTAATTGGAATAACAAAAATCTTCATCTTTCATTTTATTAATATCACCCAAAGCGCTAGTGATATTAATTATGCTAGGATCTTCACCCTTTTCAAGTAAAGGTTTTAAGAGTTGGATGATTCGGACGACCGCAAATAAATTCATCTCATATACCTGACGCATCTCATCAATATTTATTTGATCTATTTTTTGACCAAAACCATTAGCAATTTCAGCATTGTTAATCAATAAATCTAGTTTTCCATAATCGGATACAATCTTATCTTTTAATTCCAATAAGCTATGTTCCGAAGTAAAATCAATTTCAATTAATTTATAATCTTGTAGTGCTCCTCCATCTTGAGAAAGCATTTTATAACTCTTTTTATTTGCTGCAAGAATTACATCATAATCATTATTCAATAAAATATTGGCAAATGCTTTTCCTAAACCATTTCCAGATTCTGTAACCAGAGCTATTCTATTATCTTTCATGACATTCTATATTAATAAAGTACAAATTTAACCAAAAACAAGCTCTAAAAAGAACCACTTTTCTATAATTAATGACCCAAATGGTGAATCGCCATTATGTATTACTAACATGAGGTGTACTATTTTAAATTACTCATTTTGACGAAAATTATTAGGCGTTGTTCCACTTAACTTTTTAAAAAATCTTGTAAAATGGGTAGGTTCTTGAAAATTGAGTCTATAAGCTATCTCTGCAATATCTAAGCCAGAAAACTTTAATAAACTTTTACTTTCTGCTAAAAGCCTTTCCTGAATAATATCTTTTGCACTTTTACCAGTCAATTTCTTAACCGTAGTTGTAAGGTAATTTGGGGTGATATTAAGTTGCTCTGCATAGTCACTAACGTTTTTAGTATCTACATACATTTTGTCTACTAAAATCTCAAATTTTTGAGTAATCATTTGTGCCCGCGTCAAATGATTTTCAGTTGTTTTATAACGTTCATATACTGCCTTACAGAAGTACAAAAAAGTCACCAACATTCCTTCGAGCATTTTTTCTTGATATGGATGAGGGTTTTTAAATACAGAATGCATTCTCTCTGCATCAAAATAAAGAGATTCATGCTCTTCTTTTGTCAATACCAATAATTTATTTTCTGACATTTTTAAAAAAGGAAAATCCTCAATTAAATTTGGCACTACATTCATCAAAAATTCTTTTTTGAACATGATATTGAATCCTGCCATTTTTGCATCACGAACCCAAGAAAAAACTTGCCCTGGTACCACAAACCACAACGGGTATCCATCTAAGGTAAGCCAGTCGGTATTTAGATTCAATTTACTTTCTCCTACATAACTCAACAAACCAATATGATAAAAACCTTGACGATAAGGAGGCATGCATCGCCTAGCTGAGGGTTCTAACCTTTCTATAGCATATATATCAAAATTTGGGATATGACTTCTATGAGGAAATCCAATAGCTTCATGAAAATCATTACTTGTTTCAAAAACAGGAATTTCGGTCTTGATCATCTTATAAAAATATAAAATCTGAATTGAAGTTTTAGATTGTTCATTAAAAAAAAGGCAAATTTCACTTCCAAATTAATAGTATGTGCATTTAAATAAAAAAATGGAACTACGGTATTCTTTTCAAAAACCGCAGCTCCATGCAACCAAAAACACTAAACATATTATTTTGATTGATTCTTCTCTTCGAGTTTCATTAGTTCAAATTTATCTTGCAACTCTTTTTCTGAAATAATTTCCCAACCCCCACCTAATGCTTTATATATAGCAATAAGAGAGGTTGCAGAAGAAATCTCACTTATCGCTAACAAATTTTCAGATTGCAATAGTGCGTTATCTGCACTTAAATAATCAATAAAACTATCTAAACCTGCATTAAATCTTTGTTTTGCAAACTTGGCCGCCTCTGCACTTGCTCCTGAAGATGTTTTTAATATCTCCCTTCTTTGTAATTCATTTGTATAGGTACTCAAAGCTGTTTTTATCTCTTCTAATCCTTGCAATACTACTTTTTCATATTGATTAAGTGCCGCTAATGTCATTGCATCATTTTGCTTAATTTGTTGTTTTACTCTTCCTAAATTAAAAGCAGCCCAACTTATACTTGGCATAATGTTCCATGTAAAAGATTCTTTACTTCCAAAATTGGAGAAGTCAACAGCCGAAAACCCTATAGAACCTCCAAATTGGATTTTAGGATACAACTCAGCCACAGACAACTTGTATTTAGCAATTTGAATTTGTAATTCAGCTTCTGCACGACGAACATCTGGACGGCGACGCAATAATTCTGTTATGTTTCCTAACGCTACAGAGGCTGGTAGGCTTGGCAATGGCTGTTTATTTACTATTGTTTGATCGAGATTCCCTGGCACTTCACCTAATAGGACGCTCAAACTATTTTTCAACGCTTCTAACCTTGCTTTTAGTGGAGGAATTGTAGCTCGTGTATTTTCCAATTGAGCTAAAGCTCTAGCAACATCTAAACTATTACTAGTACCTGCTTCTGATAATTTAACTGTTAAATTATAAGTGTCTTGCTGTCCTTTTAGGTTACGATTTGCAATGTCAAGTTGATATTGTGTACCTCTCAACTCCATATAATCATTAGCAACCTCAGCAAAAATGCTCACATAAACTCCTTGCATATCGGTTAAGGCAACTTGCTTGTTTGCATAAGCTCCTTTGATACGATTAGAAACCCGTCCAAAAAGATCTGCTTCCCAAAAGGCATCAAAGCTTCCGTTATAATTACTATATGTTGGATTGCTTCCTGGCACAAACACATTTTCGCCTAATCGTGTTCTAGTATAATTACCATTTGCTGTTACAGTAGGGATTCTATCCCATTTTGTTTCTTTTAAAAAAGCTCTTGATGCATAAAAATTAGCAACAGCTGAATTGATATCTAAATTATGTTTTCTTGCTTTTTCAATTAAAGTATCTAAAACAGGATCATTAAATTCTGACCACCAGTTTTTTACTATTGCTGATGTATTAAGTGCCGAATCGGATAGTTCTTCTTTAAGAAAATCTACTTTCACATTTGCCTTTGTCTCAATTTTAAAATCTCGTTTCGTTATCCCACAAGACTCAAAAAACAGGGCTATTAATACTATAAAAAATATATTTTTCATTTTATGATTTTAATTTATTACAACATTCTAAGTTGTTGATGGTACTTGTTTTTTTATTACTGACTGAGAGGGTTTTCTACTCCACTTTCTTCCTAAATAATAAAACACAGGGGTCAAGAAAATTCCGAATAATGTTACCCCAAGCATTCCACTAAATACAGCTATCCCTAAAGACACACGTAACTCGGCCCCAGCGCCAGTAGCAATAGCTAAAGGCACAACTCCTAAAATAAAAGCCATTGCTGTCATTAAAATAGGACGTAACCTAAGTTTAGAAGCTTCCATTACTGCTGTTTTTAAATCTTCTCCTTGGTCTTCCAATTGTTTTGCAAACTCCACTATTAAAATTGAATTCTTACTAGCTAATCCTACTAAAACAATCAATCCGATCTGAACCATTATATTATTGTCCAATCCTGCCAAATCAATACCAATCATAGCCGATAATAAGACCATTGGCACAATAAATATAACTACTAGAGGAAGTACCAAACTTTCAAATTGTGCGGCAAGTAATAGAAAAACAAATACCACTGCTAATAAAAATGCAATGCCAGCCGTGCTTCCTGTTTGCTTTTCTTGATATGCCAATTCTGTCCATTCATAAGAAATTCCTTGAGGAAGAATTTCTTCCGCCAATTGTTCCATTCTTTCTAAAGCTTCTCCTGAGCTATGCCCTGGTGCAATATTCCCGTTTAGTGAAGCTGCAGGATACAAATTAAACCTTGGAATTCTTGATGGTCCTGAAATATCTTGCTGTTTGGCAATGGTTCCAAGAGGTACCATTTCCCCATTTTTATTTCTAATTTTAATCTGAGATATATCATCTGGAGTCAAACGATTTGGCGCATCAGCTTGTGCTGTTACTTGGTATGTTCTTCCTAAATAATTAAATTCATTTACAAAAGCAGACCCCATATAAATTTCTAAAGACTGAAATACATCGCCAACATTCAATCCTAATTTTTCAGCTTTAACGCGGTCGATATCTAAATACAGTTGTGGTGTTTGGTTATTGAAAAAAGTAAACACATTACTTAAAATTGGATCGTTATTGGCCGCACCAGCTAATGCATATGTCGCTTTCAATAATTCATCGGTTCCTACATTGCCTCTATCTTGAATCATCATTCTAAATCCGCCAGCATTACCAATTCCTCGAACTGAGGGTGGAGGTATCACAAAAACAATTGCATCATCTATCTGTGCTAATTTCTGTTGAATCATACCTAATAGTTGCTCATATTCCAATCCTTTTTCATTTCTCACCCCAAAGTCTTCCAAAGTAAAAAATACGGCTGCTGCATTAGATGCATTTGTAAAGGATGCCGCATCAAATCCTGTAAAGGCTACTGAATTTTCGACACCATCAATACTTAATCCTAAGTCAAGAACTTCTTTTATAACCTCATCTGTTCTTGATAAAGATGATCCTGGAGGTAATTGCACTAAGGTGATAAAATATTGTTGATCCATTGCTGGAATAAATCCTTTAGCCACTCTGTTGAATTCTAATCCTGTAAGGGCCACTAGTCCACCATAAACAATCAGTACCATTAAAGCGGTTCTGATCAATTTTTGGACACTTTTCCCATATTTTACAGAAATATTATCCATGAAGTTATTAAAAGTATTGCCAACAAAAGCAAAAGGTTTAAGTAAGATTGGTGTACTTTTATGAGGATCTTTCTCCTCGTGTTTCATTAATAAAGCTGCCATGGCAGGGCTCAGTGTCAGGGAAACGAATACCGAAATAGTTGTTGCTACAGCTATTGTTATTCCAAATTGTTTATAAAATTGTCCAGAAATTCCATCTAAAAATGCCGTCGGAATAAATACCGCTACCAATACTAAACCAATTGCAACTAAAGCACCTCCAACTTCATCCATAGTTTTAATAGCTGCTTCTTTAGGGGAAAATCCTTTTGCCAAATAGCGCTCCATATTTTCAACGACGACTATAGCATCATCTACCACAATCCCTATGGCTAAAACCAAACCAAATAAAGTAAGGTTATTCAATGAGAATCCGATCGCTTGCATAACAGCAAAGGTTCCGATTAGTGATACAGGAATTGCCAAGATAGGTATAATAGCTGCTCTCCAAGACTGTAGAAATAATAGTATTACTAAAACAACTAATATAACAGCTTCAAAAATAGTATGGTATACTTCATCTACTGATTTTTGTATAAATTCTGTAGGATTATACGCAATTTTATATTCTAAATCTTCAGGAAAATTCTTAGATAATTCAACCATTTTAGCTTGAATATCTGCTGCAGTTTCTAATGCATTCCCTCCTGGTTGTTGAAAAATTGGCATAGCTATCGCTGGGTCTTTTCCTAAATAGCCTTTTGTTGCATAATTTTGAGCTCCTAGTTCAACCCGTCCAATATCTTTTAATTGTACAATTCTACCATCTCCATTTGATTTTATAATAACATTTTCAAACTGTTCAGTAGTTACTAATTTTCCTTGGGTTTGGATATTAATTTCGAAGGCTGATTGGCTTCCTGAAGGTAAGGTATTCAAGGTACCACTCGCAATTTGTATATTCTGAGCACGAAGTGCAGCAACCACTTCACCTGCTGTCATATCTAAATTGGAAATTTTATCAGGATCTAACCATATACGCATGGCATATTCTGCAGCTCCAAAAATTTGAATATCACCAATACCTTTGATACGTGCCAACTGATCCTTTAATTGTAATGTGGCATAATTCCCAATATAGGTTTGATCATAGGTCTTATGAGGTGAATACATATTCACTACCAAAAGAATATCAGGAGAGATTTTTTTTGTGGTAATTCCCAAACGACGAGCTGACTCAGGCAATCTAGGTTCTGCGATGGCAACACGGTTTTGCACTTGTACTTGCGCTCTGTCTAAATCGGTGCCTAATTCAAAAGCAATTTGCAATACAACTCGACCATCAGCAGAAGATTGCGAAGTCATATAGATCATCCCCTCCACTCCATTGATTTCTTTTTCTAATGGTGCAGCAACGGTCTCCGAAAGTGTTTTAGCATTTGCTCCTGGGTATAATGCAACTACCTCTACCGTTGGTGGTGCCACATCTGGAAATTGAGATACAGGCAAGGATACATACGCCAATGCTCCCACGATAAGGATTAACACACTCAATACCGCAGCAAAAATGGGTCTTTTTATAAAAATGTGACTAAATTTCATAATTTTCTTAACTATTGGATAATAAAATCCCTTTTGCTCCTTTTTAACCTTATTGAAAAGTTAAAAAGAGCAATTTATAGGGCTATTATTTAATTGAATTATTTAAAAGTGTTCTTTATTACTCTACTTTAGAAATTGCTAATTCATCTTTTTTACTCTCTCCCAAAGAAGTTTCTATTGGAGTAACTGCAATTCCTGGTCCTATTTTTTGAATGTTATTCGTTATTATTTTGTCTTCTTGAGAGATTCCTTCTCTAATTATTCTTAAGCCATTGGTATGTAAAGGTCCTAAAGTGACATTTTTAGTAGTTACTATATTATCATCACCTAAAACATACACAAAACGAATTGATTGATTGGTACCAATAATAGCATCAGGAATCATAATAGCTTCATGTTCTGCACTTCCTATGAGTCTTGCTTTACCAAACATACCTGGCTCTAGTAAATGATCTTTATTCTCCAATATTGCACGACTTTCTATTGTTCCTGTACTACGGTCTATTTCATTATCTACAAAATTCATTTTTGCTTCATGAATAAATTCTGTTTCATCTTGCAGCTTTATGTAAACAGGTAACCCTTCAGTACGTGCATCGCCTCGTTCTCCTTTTTTTGCTAATCGTACATATCTCAAATAATCAGATTCACTTCCTGTAAAATAGAATTCAATTGGATTTGTTGCTACTATTGTAGTTAGCAGAGTAGAGTTAGAAGAACCTCCATCAATCAAGTTACCTTCATTTACTTTATCTCTACTTACCAAACCAGTGATTGGAGCAACCACTCTTGTAAACTCTAAATTTAGTTTTGCATTATCAACTTTTGCTTGGGCCAGTTGAATACTTGATTGAGCATAAACTAAAACCTGCTTTCTTCGATCATATTCTTCAATTGATACTGCACCTTCTTGAAGAGAAGCTACTCTATCAAAATTATCTTGTGCTGTCTTTAAATTTGCTACCGCCTGTCCATAATTTGCATTTGCTTCATCAAGGGCAATTTTAAATGGTCTATTATCAATTACAAATAGCACATCTCCTTTTTTTACCATTTGGCCATCTTCAAAATTTACACTTTGTAAAAAGCCGCTCACTCGTGCACGAACTTCTACACGATTACTTGCTTCAAATCGACCTGTATATTCATCCCATTCAGTAATTTTTTCTACTACTGGACTTGCTACTTCAACTTTCATTGTTGGTGCTGAAGCAGCATTTTCGGAGGCGGTTTCTTCTTTACTGGTGAAGGAAACCATAAATATAATGGCAATAAGCAAACCAGCAAATGCCAAGATTCCTGTTTGAATTTTTCTTGTGTTTAGATTAAATGTTTTCATTTTTTTTATTTTGATATTATGGTTACTCTTTTGATGGGACAAAATTATTTAGTTGTACTTCATTTCCGATAACCAATATGCTATAAGAAATGACCAAAATCTAATATTTATATCTCTTTGTAAATTATTTATACACTTTTTTTAATAAATCTTGATTGTAGAAGTGGGGTCTAAATACTATTTTCAATTGCATATAATGTTGTATATGCTGTAGTTAAGAATTCTAAATAGCTATTGAAGGTAGATTTTCGCATAGTATGGTATAACTCTATTACAATAAAGTGATCTAACTCATCTATAAAAGGTAAATTTCTTTTAGAAAAATAAGATTCAAATGCTTCAATTGTTGCTGACGCTCTAGCTGCCTTTTTTAAATATTTTAGTATTACTACTTCTGAAAAAGTACGGCTCTTAAAATGGTATATTTTATTAGAAATTCTTGCTTTTATAAGACTTTTTCTATACTTATATTCTTCATTAAAGTTAATTTGAATAGCCAAATCTTTAAATGTAAATTCCCTTTCAACAAATTGATCTACAGGCATTTCATTTGTTTTCACAACACATTCCTGAGCATTTAACTTAGTACTAGCTAAACAAATAAAAAGAAATACTAGTATCATATTCAAACTGTTATTTATCGTTTTCATCTTCTGAATTTTGACTTTAGAAATTTGAAAACATAAAATTATTGCAATGTGTGATACATAGAACAACCAAAACAGCGAAATGAATGACCAAAATCTAATAAAAATTATTTAATAAATTAATAATCAAGTTCTTAAAATCAAAGTATATTTTAAAGCTTTTTTGATTACTTACATAGTCTTATTTCATAACGATTTACTGCATTTAGTCGAAATATGATTAGTTTATATTAATTTATTTAAAATACCAATATCAAAAAATTGCCCATTTACAACATAAACATTCGCTTCCACAACAATAAATTCAGTCTTTAAGACTCTTTAAATAGTTTTGTTAGAGCTACTTAATACTTACCAATCAATAATATAAGTGATGTTTTTAACCAACCGTATTAACTCAAGTCAAAAACTATTAGCATTTTTAATCTTTTTCTCTTTTATTAAAATATCATTTGGACAATTATCAGTTCCTTTCGAACCTCGTCTTCCTGGTGGAAATATTAAAGTAAAAGGAGATCTTATTTACGTAGCCAATAATATTGTTGGTCCAAAAAGCAATCCTAATGCAGACTATAATGGCAATGCTAGTAATCAGGATGTTACTATGGGCTACATTGATATTGATGGCGATCCGAATACTTTTAGTTCAAGTAGTGCAGAACTCAACGCTCCTAGCTGTTCTGCAGTTGTATATGCAGGATTGTATTGGGGTGGTATTTATCCATATAATAGTAGTAGCGATTCTAATCGTGATCAGCCCTATAAATCTGTTAAATTTAAAATACCTGGAGGTTCTTATATAGATATAAGTCCAAGTAGTGATTCCTCATTTGAATATGAGACTATTTATGATAAAGATGGAGATCGAGATGGAGATGGAAATCCAGATCCAGGAGTCATTGATGTAGATTATTTGAGTGGACAAAATATGACTTCTTATCTTAACTACGCCAACATAACTAATTTATTAAAAGATCTTCCAGACCCAAATGGTGTATATACAGTAGCTAATGTTGTAGCTACATTAGACAAAACTAATGTGGCCAGTGGCTGGGTAATGGTTGTTATTTATGAAAATGCAAATTCGACAAGTAAATACATTTCTACTTTTGATGGATATGCTGCAATGGGAAGCACATATAAATCGGTAGAATTTCCTTTCAGTGGCTTTAAAACCGTACCTGCACCTTTGCCAGTAAATGCAGTAATTGGCGCAGCAGCTATTGACGGAGACAGAATAACTGGACCTTCAATGAAATTTAGAGCTACTCCTTCTAGCAGTTGGACCTCTTTAAGTAATAGTATAAATCCTGCTAATAATGTATTTAATAGTACAATAAGTCATCTTGGAAATTGGGTAGACACCAGAATTCCAAAGAGTCATAATACCTTAGGATGGGATGCAGATATTCTAAATTTAACAAACCCAAGTAATTCTGTTCTTCCAAATGATCATGAAAGTGGAGAAATACAAATAAGTACTTCTAGCGAGGGGGTAATTGTCTTTTTAACAACCGTTTCTGTAGAAATCATAGATCCTGAAATACTTCTTGAAAAAAAGGTTGAGGACTTAGCTGGAAATGATATTACTGGAGATGGTGTCAATTTAGGACAATCATTAGAATATGTATTACGATTTTGGAATCGTGGTAATGATGATGCTACAAATTATAGTATTCGTGATGTACTTCCAGACAATGTTACACTAGAAAATGTAGATCTTAGTGGAGCTCCTGGTACAATTATGACTACTAATGCTAGCGAGATTACTTTTTTTGTTCCAGATAATTTAGTAACACAAGCCGGAAGCACTTATGAAATACGTATTCAAGCAAAAGTTTCTAATAATTGTCAAGATTTTGTGGAAGCATGTAGTGCTACTATTAACAATACTGCTTTTTCAACTTATCAAGGAATAACTAGTAATCAAATAATATCGGATGATCCTAGTGTTTCTAATGTAAATAGTTGTGGTATTGCAACTATCGGAGCTACTAATTTTTTATTAGACGATCTTACAAACTGTAGCTTCGAAAAAGAAGTGCAATTGTGTGGAGATAATGTAAATATATTTGCTGGAGCTGGCTATGATACATACACATGGTATAAAGATCTTAACGAGAACGGAGCAATAGATCCTTCTGATACTGTATATAATGATAGTGACCCAGATAGTAACCCTTCAACTATTTTAGTACAAGAAGCTGGTACGTATTTAGTTTTAAAAAAATCCGCTACTTGTGGTGATAATATGGAAAAAACTGTTGTAACCAGATTTGGTTCAACGCAGGTAAATCCTATTATCACCTATATAAATCAATTAAATGGAGATGCAGATTCTTCAAATAATATTCAAAGCGAAATAACTATTTGCCCTAATAATGGGTCACAACTACCAAATATTTTTCTATGTGGAGCAGGATCTAGTCAAAATATCATTTTAAACATCACTGATGCCCAGAGTATCACTTGGGAAAAAATTGTAGAAGGAAGTTGTAGTGATTACAACCCTGACTGTGCCAATACACAATCATCTTGTATATGGAATCAAGTAAGCACGGGTAATAATTTTACGGTAACAGATGAAGGTCAATATAGACTTATTCTAACTTATTCAGGAGGTTGTAGTAGTAGATTCTATTTTAATGTTTTTCAAAACAACTTAGATTTTACGTATGATAAGACAGATATTTTCTGTAACAGTGATGGAAACATAACAGTTAATAATGTAGGGGCTTCATACGGTTTTCAATTAGTAGATACAGCAACAGAAACAGTTGTTGTTCCTTATTCTGCAAATAATGGTTCTAGTTTCGATATTGCAACTGCTGGAATTTATAGAGTAGATTTTACAGCATTAGATTCAAGCACAGGAGAACCTATATCAGGTACATGTGTTTTTAGCACTCCAGAGTTAGGTGTAAAAAATAAACAGTTAGCTTTAGAATTAGCTACAACAGCAGCTAACTGTTTTGAAAATGGGAGTATTAGAATTAAGGCTCAAAATGGACGAGCCAATTATTACTATGAATTGTACACTAATAATGGATCTGATGGTCCTGGAACTTTTATTGATGATGAAGTAGCCCAAACAAGCAACGATTTCACTTTTGAAAATGTTAACCCTGGAGATTATGTAGTAGTTGTAAAAACCGATGATGGCTGCGAAATAACTGAAGCTATTAGTGTTAGCCGAATCCCTAATCCATCTGTAAGTGCAGTAACTACACAAAATATTGGATGCACCTATGGTACTGTTACTTTAACAGCATCTAATGGATTACCTGATCCAGAATATCTATTTGCAATTTGGTCTAAGAATGGATTAACAACTTATTCTAGCCCTTCTGATATTCCTGTGGAAGAATTCCAAAAAGATACGATATCTTCTGGTGTATTTAATTTTAACTCAGGAGATCAAGGAAATTATCAGTTTATCGTGATAGATAGTAATAACTGTTGGGCACTTTCCAATGTAGTTACAGTAACAGATTATGGACCATTAGTTATAGCACAACCAACTGTAGATAGTCCTATAAAATGTAATGATAGTAGTACTGGACAATTAACCTTAAACGCTACTGGGGGTATTGCTCCATACTCATATAGTATTAATAATGGAACAACATTTCAGTCTTCTCCTACTTTTTCTAACCTAGCAGGTGGAACTTATGATATTATTGTTAGGGATAGCAAAGGCTGTCAAGAAACTATGAGTTATACATTAAATAATCCAGATGCTTTTACTGCATTTGGAGGGATCTCTAGTAATGCTACATGTGATATAAATCAATATTCAGAGGTACGTTTCACTAATGTAGAAGGGGGTGTTACTCCTTATGAATTTAGTTTTGATGGAGGTAGTACATTTATTACAGATAACCCTTCTGATCCAACTGTTAGAACTAGTTTACTTCCTTATGGTAGTCATATTTTAATTGCCCGAGATGCATTAGGTTGTCAGGTAAGTATACCATTAACTATAGATGCCCCTCCGCAATTACCTACATTTACATTGGATAATGATTATAATTGCGATGGATCTGGTAATATTGTAATTACTGCTGATCAGAGTATTTATAATTATTCATATACTATAAATACATCACCTAGCACTACAGTTACTGATGGAATTTTTAATAGTATAGCACCAGGTAGTTATACTATTACTGCAACCTATAACGAGAATAACCCTCCAAATCCTAGTGTTTTATTATTGGAAGACTTTGGTACTGGCGGTACGGTTAACAGTCCATATACTTTAGGATACAATTATGAAGACCAAGTAGGCGGAGATACCGCTGTAAATGATTTTGACTATACGGTGACCAATTATTTAGTATACTTATACGGAAGTTGGTTGAGGCCTACCGACCATACCAGTATGGGAGCAGACCCTAATGGGCGCTTTTTAGTAATTAATGTAGGATCTCCTGCCGTAGGACAGGTTATTTATAAAAAGCCGATAAAAGATATTATCCCTAACCAAAACATGCGGGTTTCCTTTGCCGCATTAAACCTTCTTAAAAGTGGCTCTCAACTTGATCCAGATCTATATATACAAATGCGTATTCCTGGAACACAAACTGTAGTTGGAGAAGTACGGACCAACGATATCCCAAAAAATAAAATCTGGAACGTCTATGACTTTAATATGGATCCAGGGGCTAATACAGAACTCGAATTTGTTATCATTTCAAAAAAAATCGGCAATAGTGGAAATGATGTCGCTATTGACGATATTTTAGTAGAGCAAACTCCAAAAAGTTGTGAAAGAACTCAAGATTTCTCTATCGTAATTGAAGATGGTAAAGCTTTCGAAGCAACAATAACTGGATATAAAAACATTAGCTGTAATGGAGCCAATGATGGTAGTATTACTTTTGAAGTAGAAAATTTTGATGCAACAACAGGCTTTGAATATTCGATTGATGGAGGCACAAATTGGATTGCCGAGACAACATCATCTATCACAACAACCTCAACCCTAAGTCCTGGAAACCAAAATGTTTTAGTAAGAAAAGCAGATGAAACTAGTTGTTCTCTAACCCTTACACAAACACTAACAGAACCTACTTTATTGAACATTACAGCTACAATCACACAAAATCCAGGTTGCAATGACCCTAGTGGCACCCTAAAAGCAACGGTAACCGGTGGTTCACCTACCTATGAATATGCTTTACAAGATGGACTTGGAAATACACTAATAAATTACCCAAATTCAAATGGTGATACTTTTAATGGACTTACGGCTGGAGATTATGTAATACTTGTAAGAGATATATCTAGTTGTACAGCTACTAGTGCAATAATTACTATTAACAACCCTACTCCTCTTACATATACAGCTACACCTTCATCTTGTTATAATGGTGATAATAATGGTAGCATTCAAGTAACTGCTACTTCAGGAAATGGCGGATATTTATTTCAAATTGATAATGGTCCATGGATAGCTCCTAACCCTTCCACTCCAAATACCTATACATTTAATGGCTTAGCTAATGGTTCTTATGATATAAATGTTAAAGACGCCTTTGGATGTGATGGTGGTGTAAGCAACATTACAATCGCTGCACAAATTACGGCAAGCAGTATAAAAACTGATGTGAGTAATTGTGCTGATGGAAGCTTAAACATCACGGCTACTGGAGGAACAGGAACATTAGTTTATGCATTGGTTCCTGCAAACACAGTTCCAAATTCAGGTGATTTTGGCACAAACAATTCCTTTACTATTACGAATGCCATAGCGCTTGCCAATCCATCAGGTTTTGACATGTATGTTCGAGACAATTCAGGAAACACTTCTTTTTGTGAAGTGATTGAAGAAGATATCATCATTAGTCCTGCAGTAGCATGGGAAATAGTGGTAACTCCTATGGACCCAAATTGTAATGGTGAAAATGGAAGTATTGAAGCGACTGTACAGAAAAATGGAGGAGGTAGTTTGTCCGCTTCCGAAATAGCTCAAATTGCACCATTTACTTATGAATTAATTCAAGGAGGAAGTATTTTATACACCGCTTCTAATTTAGCGGCAGTTGACCATATTTTTAATAACGTAGCTGCGGGAACTTACGATATAAGAGTAACCGATGGTTTAGGCTGTCCTATAGCCGAAGGAAGCATTATAGTAACAAATCCACCAGTGTTAACAGCAAATCTAGAAACTAAATTTTCAACAGGGACCTGTACTCCAGCTATAGGCTTCTTCTTTAAAGACTATCCGACTAGTGGTCTTAATGGCACATTAGAATTTAGTAGTGATAATGGGACTACTTGGCAAACTAGTAACGAATTTTTCTCTTCTGGTCTTACCTCGGGAGACGAAGTATATCCTTCAATTAGAACAATAGATGGCAGCGGAAATACACTTTGTAGATATGATCTTCCTCGCTATACCCTAAATTATCCCTTGGATGATTTGGATATTACTATTTCGGCAGTAGTAATTGGTTGTAATGATTTACAAGTAACTGTACAAGGTTCACAAGGTACAGCTCCATACATATACACCTATACAGAAGATCCTACCAATTTTGACCCTGCCACGGCTACATGGACTTCTCCTGCCAAAGGTTTAGGGGATCCTTATATATTTACAGGTTTATTCCCTGGACGAACCTATGTGTTTTATGTACAAGATGCTAATAACTGCGTAAGGCAAAGCACGGTTAATGTCAATGAAATACCAGGTGTAAATTTACCAATTGATATTACAGCTACTGTAAAACCTAGTTGTTTTGGCATAAATAATGGTGAAGTAAGCTTTAGCATAAGCCCTGATAATTCGTACCCAAATATGCGTTGGGAGTTCTATGAACTAAATATGCCCTCACCTCTTGAAGTTAGCGGAGGTGGCGCCATAGCTACTAATGTCCCCTATACAAATACCCTTAATTTCACGAGCCTTTATGAAGGTGAATACTACATTAAATTAATTCAAGTAGACGCTTCTAATTCCGATGCCTGCGAGGGAGGTAGTGAAAATATTCTCATAAAAGAACAACTGGCTATTACCGCAAATGTGAGTAGTACTAGAGAAATTGGTTGTCAACTTCCAGGCTTAATTAAGGTAGAAAATAATAACGGAGGAACAGCACCCTACAATTTTACGGTAACTGGCCCGGCTGGTTTTACAACAATTGCCAATACGACACTAAACCCTATTGAAATTCCGGCTAATTCGCCCGCGGGGGATTATGAAGTGACTGTAAATGATGTTTACGGTTGTAGTTCTGGAACCTCTTATACAGTAGCTATGACGGTTACTCCTAATCCGACAATTGATGCGGTTATGGTGACGAATTGTTCGACGCCTATTGAAGTAGTTATTACTGCTAATTCGACTGCTGGTAACATTCGTTATGCAATGGTTATGGCAGGAAACGCTGCTCCTACAAACTACCTTGCTAATGGAGGAATATTTACAAATGTTGCCGCCGGTAACTATGATATCTATATTATAGATGGTAACGGTTGTGGTAGTGTACAAACGGATGTTACAGTATACCCCTCTTTACAAGGAAGTGCAAAACTGACAAAACTGTTAGATTGCTCCACTTCTCCAGAAGCAGAGATAACTATAGAAGCCTTACAAGGAAGTGGCACCTATTCCTATGCTATAACAGAAATTACAACTTCAACAAATTTAGTTGCTAAGACTACTATGCCTAGTAATCCGTTAATTTATAATGCCGCTACTTCAGGTACGTATGAGATTACAATTTATGTAGATGCCACTTCAACCCACGAAGCTTGTTCCAGAACATTTACCGTAATCGTTCCTGACGCTATAACACCTATTTTTACCGCTACCGGTCAAGATACTAACTGCTCTTCATCACAAGACGGCTCAATTAGCATGCTACAAACTGATAATGGCATTAGTCCACTTACTTATGAACTTTTAGATGACACACTAACTCCTATTCCATCAGGAGATTACACATACAATTCAGTTTCAAAAATGTTTACTGGATTAGCCATAGGTGATTATATTGTAAGAGCTACAGGGACAAATAGTTGTACCACAGATTCATCAATAATTACTATTAATGAACCATTAGAGATAATTGTACCAGCTCCTGCAAATGTGGTTCAATTTGCTTGTGGTGCTGGTAATAATGGAGATAATGCTTCTATTACTATAAACCCAATACTTATTAGTGGAGGTTCAGGCACTTATGTTAGATATCAATTTGTAAATCCAAGTAACATAATTGTTCAAGATGGTACAAATACTAAATTAATCATTACAGATTATGCTGGTGGCACCTATACTATTAATGTTTATGATGATAAAGGATGTATGGGTAGTGTTACTGTAGCTATTGATCCTTTTGATGTGTTACAAAGTGCTAGCATACATGTTGACACTCTATTAGATTGTAACAACGGCGAAACTATAACTATAACAGCTTTGGGATCTTTAAGCGATTCAAGCACTGGTCCACATAACTATAGTTTTGAAGAAGTAGGAACAACAAATATGAATACAACAGGAACCTTTACTGGTCTTAAGGTGGGTATTCATAGCTTTAAAGTGATAAATACTGTTACGTCTTGTTCAATTACAATTACACATAGCGTTGAAGAATTAGAACAAATTAACATAAACATTAGTAAAGATACTCCAGTTATTTGTGCAGGAGATATTAGTGAAAATCATATAGAGATTACTGGATATAATGGTAATTTCACTTGGCAAGCTTTTAATAATAATGGTACTCCAACTAATACTGCGGATGATAACTTAGCAGATAATGGAACTGGAAATGGTGGAACAAGTCCTGTTAATTCTTTAAATCTTGTAAAAGGAACTTATAGAATAATAATTACAGAAACTGATTTCCCATATTGTATTAAAGAAACAACGGTAACAATTGGTGGTGCCGATACAGCATTAAATGCTACTATCACAGAAATAGGAAATGCATCATGCGCTAATGATCAAGGACGTTTATCTGTAATTCCAACAGGAGGCATCGCACCATATTCAATCTCTATTACATCTCTCGGTATTACACAAACAGATGTTTACGGTTATGTTTTCTCTAACCTTACGAACGGAACTTATTCTATTGATATTACAGATGCTACTGGATGTTCAGTAAACTTACCTGGTACAATTCAAGAAATACAACCTATTGTAGCTAATATCACTCCAATAACACAAACTTTAAATTGTATTGGAGATACAAATGGAAGCATTACCGCCTTAATAACATCTGGTGGTATAGGAACTATTCTTTACAGTATTAATAGTATTGAAGATGGAGTAATCGTTACAACTTCATCAAATCAGAATTCTCCTATCTTTAATAATCTTACAAAGGGTACCTATAGCATAAATATTAGTGATGATGCAGGTTGCTCAATAACAACAAGTAGTGTAGAAATTTT
>TARA_R110002051_G_scaffold263759_2_pt1 | contig 73301 bp, 54 predicted proteins | sample TARA_R110002051 | Tara Oceans TARA_R110002051 (sample SAMEA4397023) | marine metagenome | biome: Polar Biome; feature: [MES] marine water layer (ENVO:01000295) within the mesopelagic zone...; material: water (ENVO:00002006), including particulate matter (ENVO:01000060) such...
ACAAAAATTTAATTATTTCTTTTATATGCTAAAATACAGCTATATGCGACCTTCATATTGGTCAAAATTTTCCCATAATTGATCTAGAACTTTATAGAATATTTCAAATTCTTCTTCGCTGATACCCAATGTGCTGACTTTTCGTAAATCTTTAATAAATGGCATAACCTCGTTTATTAAAGAAGAACCTTCTTCGGTAATTACAAGTTTATATCTTTTTTGATCATCCCTAAATCTAGATTTTCTTAAAAGCCCTTTTTTACATAATCCGCTAATAACTCTGGAAGTAGTAGCTCTATTTCTGAAGTTAGATTTGGCAATATCTGCCTGTGACGCATCTTTGCCTTCTAAATGTACACGTTGTAATATTACCCATTGTTCAATTGTCAAATCAATATTATTCTCTGCAAATACCTGTAAAAAGGTACTTTGTACTTTTTTAAGTGTACGGTCAATATATACTCCAAATCCTTCCGTTCGGTCCATAGTCCAAATGTTATTCCTCCAAAAGTAACGGAGTTTATCGTTAATATTGTTGTTAATGCAACAATATTAAAAAAAAGTTGTAGCTTTACTACTTATAAAGTGGTCTAAAGTAGAAGATATATGCAACTAGGTTTTAAGAAATATATATTAGAGGATAGCACCTATAAGGGAGGTGGGAAGAAAATAGTAATGCCAGATGGAATTACTGTTCATAAACTTTCCTCAAATGAGAATCCGCTAGGGTATTCGCCAAGGGTAAAAGAAGCAATTAACAACGCGCTCAATGAATTAAGTTACTACCCAGATAATACCGATATAAGGTTGCGTGAGGCTTTAGTAAAAGATTTTGATGGAGCTTTGGTTGCCGATAATTTTATCACCGCTAATAGTGGCTCAGAAATTATAGATATGATTTCTAAAGCTTTTTTGAGCGAAGACGATGAGGTAATTGTTAGTCAGCCGTGTTTTCTGCCGTATACAGCTTTTACCCGGTGGATGGGGGCAAAGGCAATCAACGTGCCCATGACCGAAAATTACGATTATAATTTAGAAGGTATTTTAGAAGCTATCACAGATAGAACAAAGCTTGTATTTCTTGCATCACCTAACAATCCTTCAGGAAATTATATACCCATGTCGGATTTAAGAAACTTCATTGAAAAATTACCCGAGCATGTGGTGTTGGTTTTAGATGAGGTGTACAGACATTTTGCAGAAGCTGAAGATTACACATCAGGACTGCCTTTTGTAATAGAAGGTAAAAATGTGATAGCTATAAATAGTTTTTCAAAGACATATGGTTTGGCTGGTCTACGAGTGGGGTATTGCTACGCGCCATTAGAAATTAGTAATTATATGAGAAAGATATGTAAGCCGTTTTTGCTTTCGTCTTTAGCATTAGAGGGTGCAATTGCAGCCCTGGAAGATGTAGATTTTGTCAATAAAACAGTGGCATTGGTAAAAGAGGAAAGAGCTTTTGTTTTGAACGGACTTGATGCACTACAACTAAAATATTGGCCAACAGAGGGTAATTTTGTGCTAATAGATCCACCAATTAACGATATGGAGTTTACTTCATTCTTAGAGCAGCGCGGTATTATGGTACGCCGAGTAGGCAATTTTGGTGCTCCGGGAAAAGTGAGAATTTCATTTGGAGTTAGGGAAGCCAACGAAGCACTTTTAACTGCCTTAGAAGTCTTAATGAAAACAGAAACAACAATCGCTTAATTTTTTTAATACATATGTTGCATAAGCAACAATAAATAAAACAAAAACTTAAAACTATATAAAATGTCAACTACAACATTAAAAGAAAACAAACACAAAGAGGCACAAGATTTTATGCCTATTAACGGTACTGATTATTTAGAGTTATATGTAAGTAACTCTAAGCAAGCAGCACATTATTATAAAACTGCATTCGGCTTTAAATCTTTAGCGTATAAAGGACTAGAAACAGGAAGTAGAGAGTTTGAATCTTATGTAATTGAACAAGATAAGATTAGATTGGTTTTGACTTCTCCATTAAAAAGTGGAACTGATGTAGGTAGACATATTGATAAGCATGGCGACGGAGTAAAAGTAACCGCCCTTTGGGTTGACGATGCTACGTATGCTTATGAAGAAGCAGTAAAAAGAGGCGCTAAAAGTTATATGGAGCCAAAGACTGAAAAAGATGAAGATGGTAAAGTAGTTACTTCTGGTATCTACTCTTATGGCGAAGTAGTTCACATTTTTGTAGAACGTAAAGATTACAATGGTATATTTTTACCAGGCTACAAGAAATGGGAAAGTGATTACCAACCTACAGCTACAGGTTTAAAATTTGTAGATCACATGGTAGGGAATGTAAATGAAGGTCAAATGAACTATTGGGTAGATTTCTACGCAAATGTTATGGGCTTCAAACAAATTATGTCTTTCGACGATAAAGATATTTCTACTGAGTTTACTGCTTTAATGAGTAAAGTAATGAGTAATGGTAACGGTCGTATTAAATTCCCAATAAACGAGCCGGCACCAGGTATGAAAAAATCTCAAGTAGATGAGTATTTGGAGTTTTATGAAGGTGAAGGTGTTCAACATATTGCTGTTGCTACTGATGATATCGTAAAAACGGTTTCAGATTTAAAAAGTAGAGGTGTTGAATTTTTGACGATACCAACCACTTATTATGATGTATTAACCGAAAGAGTTGGTGAAATTGATGAGGATATAGAGTCATTAAGAAAACTAGGTATTTTGGTAGATCGTGATGATGAAGGATATTTATTGCAGATTTTCACAAAAACGGTACAAGCAAGACCTACAATGTTCTTTGAAATTATTCAACGTAAAGGAGCCACTTCTTTTGGAAAAGGAAATTTCAAAGCATTATTTGAAGCTATTGAGCGCGAGCAAGAATTAAGAGGAACTTTATAAGTTCGAAAGATTTCTTGACAAACAAAGAATAGCTTAATTTTAAGAAAAGTAGTATTAACTAGTAAAACGAACGTATATGCCTATATATCATAAACAGGGAGCGTTGCCACCTAAAAGGCATACGCAGTTTAGGAAGCCAGATGGCGAATTGTATGCTGAACAATTGTTTGGTACTATTGGTTTTGACGGTATGTCCTCTTTACTATATCACCATAATAGACCAACAATGGTCAAGGAGATATTGAAAAGTACCGATGTTTCTCCTAAAATTGCTTTAGAGAAGAATATACGTTCGTTGAAACTAGTGAGTTTTAATGCGCCTGCAAAAGATGATTTTTTAGTAGCACGAGAGCCACTTTTGGTAAATAGTGATATTATCATAGGGGTAGCTGCACCTAGAAAGTCGTTACGTGAGTATTTCTATAAGAATACCGATGCAGATGAAATGTTGTTCATTCACAAAGGTTCAGGTACATTAAGAACCATTTTTGGACAAATACCTTTTGAGTATGGCGATTATCTGATAATTCCCAGAGGTACAATTTATCAAATAGATTTTGATAACGAGGACAATCGCATTTTGTATGCCGAGTCGTATTCACCGATCTATACTCCTAAAAGGTATCGTAACTGGTTTGGTCAGTTATTAGAACATTCTCCGTTTTGTGAGCGCGATTATAAATTGCCACAGAATTTAGAAACCTTTTCAGATACCAATGAGCACTTGATAAAAGTAAAAAAGCAAGGGGTCATGCATGAAATGGTGTATGTTGGGCATCCTTTTGATGTTGTAGGTTGGGATGGCTATAATTTCCCGTACGGATTCTCCATTCACAATTTTGAACCGATAACCGGTAGAATTCACCAGCCGCCACCAGTGCATCAAACTTTTGAGACAAATGCCTTTGTAATTTGTTCGTTTGTGCCAAGGTTATATGATTATCACCCGCAGTCCATACCGGCACCATACAATCATTCTAACATAGATTCTGATGAAATGCTGTATTATGTAGACGGCGATTTTATGAGTAGAAATGGCGTGCAGCCAGGCAATATATCATTGCATCCCGCAGGTATACCCCACGGTCCGCATCCAGGAGCAGCAGAACGTAGTATAGGTCAAAAAGGTTCAGAAGAACTTGCGGTTATGATTGATACGTTTAAGCCATTAATGGTTACTGAAAATGCGCTAAAATTAGACGATGGCGATTATTACAAATCGTGGTTGGATAACTAAAGAAAAAACATTTGACAACATTACATACATGGGTATCTATACCCGATAACTCAGATTTTTCTATCTATAACTTACCTTTTGGAATCTTCTCTTTAAATGCAGATGAGCCAAAAGCAGGGATTGCAATTGGTGAGCAAATTATTGATTTGGCAGTTGTATCAGAATTAGGTTTGTTAGATGTAGATGCGAAGAATTTTAGAAAATCAACCTTAAATGAGTTCATAGCTTTAGGGAAGAAAATCACGAATAAAGTTCGTTTAGATATACAGGATTTATTAGTTTCTGAAAACTCTCCGCTAAAGAATCACCCAGAAGTTTTTGTGTTGCAGAAAGATGTTAGAATGCATTTACCAGTACATGTGGGAGACTACACGGATTTTTATTCCAGTATAGAGCATGCCACCAATGTGGGTAAAATGTTTCGAGATCCAGAGAATGCTTTATTGCCAAATTGGCGACATATTCCGGTAGGGTATCATGGTCGTGCTTCATCAATAGTCGTGAGTGGAACAAATATTCACAGACCAATGGGACAGGTGAAAACCAATGAAATGGAAGTTCCGGTTTTTAAAGTTTCAGGGAATCTAGATTTTGAATTGGAAATGGGCTTTGTAGTAGGGAAGAGTACCGAACTAGGTGAACGCGTTTCTACAAAAAATGCCCCTGAGCACATTTTCGGTTTGGTATTATTCAATGACTGGTCTGCTCGCGATATTCAGAAATGGGAGTATGTGCCTTTAGGTCCCTTTTTAGGAAAAAGTTTTGCATCATCAATGTCACCATGGATTGTCACGTTAGAAGCCTTAGAACCTTTTAAAGTTCAAGGTCCAGAGCAAAAACCGGCAGTCCTTTCGTATTTAGAGTACGTGGGAGAAAAAAATTATGACATTCAGTTAGAAGTGAGTATGTCTTCTTCAATTTCAGAAGAAACAACTATCAGCAAATCTAACTTCAAATACATGTATTGGAATATGATGCAGCAGTTGGCGCACCATACCGTAAACGGTTGCAATATTAATGTAGGTGATGTAATGGCGTCGGGAACCATATCTGGCAAAGATGAAAGTTCTTATGGCTCACTATTGGAAATTTCTTGGGGCGGTAAAAAACCGTTTGAATTAAAAGATAGAAGCAAACGTACTTTTATAGAAGATAATGATACGGTTACAATAAGAGGTTTCGCAGAAAAAGAGGGAAAGAGAGTGGGTTTTGGTCAAGTAAGCGGAACAATCTTACCAAGTAAATAAAGGAATATTTTACAAAATAGAAGAATCACACATGTCAAAGAACGAGGAAATTAATTCTATAGATCCAAACAGTATTTCTCAACAAGAATTACACGGGTATTTATTATCTGCTGTAGCACCACGGCCTATTTGTTTTGCAAGTACCATTGATAAAGAAGGGAATGTTAATTTGAGTCCGTTTAGCTATTTCAACTTATTCAGTGTAAATCCGCCAATCATGATATTTTCACCATCAAGAAGAGGACGTGATAATACCACTAAGCATACGTTAGATAATGTTTTGGAAGTAAAAGAAACGGTGATTAATATTGTTAATTATGACATGGTAGAACAAATGTCATTGTCAAGCACCGAATATGGTGACGGTGTAAATGAATTTGTAAAATCGGGATTAACGCAAGTGCCAAGTGATAAGGTGAAGCCACCAAGAGTAGGAGAATCGCCCGTGGCTTTTGAGTGTGTTGTTGATCAGGTAATTGCCTTAGGGGATGGACCAGGAGCAGGTAATTTAGTCCTTGCCAAAGTGGTACAGATTCATGTAAAAAAAGCCTTTTTAGATACCGATGGAAATTTAGATACCCCAAAATTAGACTTGGTATCCCGAATGGGTGGTAATTGGTATTGCCGGGCTAGTGGCGATGCTTTATTTGAAATTCCAAAACCAATACGTACCCAAGGAATAGGAGTAGATATGATGCCCGAAGCTGTTCGTAATAGCTCGGTTTTAACAGGAAATAATTTAGGGAGACTAGGTAACTTAGAACAGTTGCCTACTAAAGAAGCTGTTGAGAAAATTGCAGCACATCCTGATGTAAAATCAATTGTGGGAGGTGTAAAAAATTCTTATGAAATTCATACTCTTGCACAAAAGTGGCTAACAGAAGGCAATACGGAAGATGCTTTGGCTTTGTTACATCTATAAAGTACAACGTATGAATTAATTATCTGTTTTAAACTTAACGTTCATCTGGTTCTATATGTATCAAAACATGGCAGAGATTGGGAATTTCAGCCTTTAAATGGTCTTGAAGTAAGTGGGCAATAGCATGCCCTTTGGTTACAGAAATATTACCATCTACCATGGCGTGTAAATCAACATGAAACTGCATTCCTGCTTTACGAATAAAGCATTTTTCTGTTCCTTTAACTCCAGGAACTTCTATCGATTTTATACGAATGTCTTCTATGAGGTCATCGTAACGTTGTTCATCCATAATTTCACCAAGGGCAGGTCTCAAAATTAAATAGCTATTGTAAAGAATAAACCCCGATGCAAGTAATGCAGCCCAATCGTCTGCAGTTTCGTATCCTTTGCCAAAAACAACAGCAATAGAAATACCTATAAAGGCCATAATAGATGTAATTGCATCACTTCTGTGGTGCCATGCGTCTGCTTTTAAAGAGGTGCTGTTTGTTTCTTTACTTTTTTTAATTACGATTCGGTAAGAGATTTCTTTCCATATAATTATTATCCCTAGAACAATTAAGGTCCATGGTTTTGGAACCTTATGCGGGGTTTGTATATTCTCGATGCTTTCGTAAGCGATAACTGTTGCAGAAATCACCAAAAAGGCGACCACTAAAAAAGTAATGATAGGCTCTATTTTACCATGACCGTATGGATGATTTTCATCAGCAGGGCGTTCTGCATATTTAAATCCTAAGAGCACTAGAATGGATGAAAAAATATCGGTTGTGGACTCAATTGCATCGGCTATAAGGGCATAAGAATTACCGAAAAAGCCAGCAAATCCTTTAATTATGGCAAGGCATATGTTTCCTATAATACTGAAATAGGTGGTCTTGATAGCAGTTTGTTCAATGCTCATATTGCAAAGGTAGCAGTCTTGAGAATGAATGGATATTTTTAGTAGTTAATATTAAAGTTTTCTTGAAGGTTTATCAATCATGAAATCCATTGGCTTGCCATCCCAATAGGGGTCATTTAATTGCTTTTTATACCCTTGCTTTAATTCTATAAGAGGTCTTTTTAAAATTTCAACATATGAGGTCTCAATGTCATTAGATACAAGTTTGTTAATAGAATAAGTACTTTGTAAATATTGATGGTCAGTTGAGAATACGTCAGTATTCGTTGAGACTTCCAAAACATTAAAAAAGTATTTTCCATGTACATTTTTATAGGTCTGTACAATGTTATGCTCTTGTTTTAACCATTTTTTTGATTTTTTACTTTGGTATTCTGCACGGTCTATGTTATGCACATATTTTAAAATAGCATAGTTTTCTGTACCAATATAAATACTGCCAGATGATGCTATTGGAGCAGGGTAGCCATAACCAGTAGAATAAGAGCCAGGAGAATTATTAATAAAATCTATTTTATACACTTTTTGTCCTTCATAGTTTATTGATTTCTGCTTTTTTAGGTCATAAGAACCGTTTCTGTACAAAACATTGGTTTTGCTTAATATGATATCTCTATTTAAAACCGCCCATAATGCGCCTACTCCATTATGCCATTTACTTTTCTCGAAGGCATCTGTATTGGCTCTTAAATGTTGGATTTCTGCAAAAATGTTATTCTCGGGATTGTTACTGCCATTAATTCCTTTTTTATTATAGGTTTTAATAATAGCTTCTTCACCAATGGCTAATGTATCTGTACTATTGAGTTGACTTATTTTAAATAAGAAGTTTTGATTGTAAGGGGTTTGTATATAGTTCTTTTCAATATTTTTTCGAGCCTTTTTTATAATTTCTTCGGCGCTTAACTCTACACGCTTTGCAGATACAACCACTTCACTCAAAGTAATATCATCATTAGCCTTTTTAAGTTTGATATCGTAATACTCTTTAGCTGAAGCTATAGGTATTGAATCACTATGATATCCAATAGCAGAAAATACTAAATAACCATTTGTGTTTTTTTCACGGGCAATGTTGAACTGCCCATTGGAATTCGATACTGTGCTTGAGTTTAAATTAGAATAGTATATGTCGGCATAATTGATAGGTTCAGAAGTATCATCGTCGATTATAGATCCGCTTATGCTGCTGCCTTTATATATAACTGTCTTTATTTTTTCAATATCGTATTCAATATACTTTGGAGGGTACATTTTTTCAATGTAATAAATACCATCAAAAATATTTTCCCAATGGGCGTATAGTGGAATATAACCTAAGGCAGATGAATAATATTTATCAGATGTATTCTTTAGTATAGAAAGTTTGAAATTTATATTCTTACTTTTTAGATGGGATTCAATACTAGTAGACGGTGGTAAAAGTATAGGGGAAGTTTGATCAATTTCTATATTGAAAAAATCCCCTTTAAAAGAAGTGAATGCTATACTGAATAACTTAGAGCCATATTTCTCTTTAAGAATTTGCCCCATAGGTATTGCAAGTTTGAGTTCCTTGATTTGAGTAATTTCTTCAGATTCAGTTGTATGGGTTTCACCGTGAATACTGTCTGTTAACGCAATTCGATTTTTAATATATTCTTGGGTCTCTAAAGTATATTCGAACTCATTTAATTTGTTAGCAAAATGGTAACTAGCGCCCCAACCCATTATTTTCTCCTTCGGGTAATTTTCTTTTATAAAAATCAAATTTTCTGCCATTTGTTTATCCCTTGGGTTTTGAATAGCTATTTTTTCTTTCTGTAAACTTTTTAATCCAAAATCTAAATCTGAAAAAACGCTCTTAAATGTTTGAACCAATACCCTTGTATTAATATCCTTTTTAGGTATAAGGTCTATTTTTTCTATGATAGAATTGATACTGTTATATAGGTTGGTAGAATCTTTTTTATTAAAAGCATATTTTTCAAAATCTCTAACAACCATTGTCTTTTCAATTTCTGTATAGTCTTCATCAGAAATAACAATATTGTTTTTAGAGCAAAGAGATTTAAAGTCATTTAAGAAGTACTCTTCAAAGAGAGTTGATTCTTGTGAATCGAACCCAAGAATTTTCAATTCGGGATGCGTTTCCATATACTTCAATAATTCTTGAAAAACTTCTGTAGAGGTATACAGCCAACCTACACTTTGATTAAAAATATTTATGTTCTCCTTTTTAGTATGATATAGTTCGTTTGCCTTGAAATTATCATACATGCCACTTTCAAAAACTAATAGATTATAGCCAAAGTTTTCGTGTAGTTCTTTTACCATTTCAAATTTTTTATAAAAAACGGCACCGTCTCCATGTGTTTGTTCGCCAAGTAAAATAATTTCAAATTCGTTTGGTGAGATACCTTCGAAAAGAGAATTTTGACTAAAAAGAGTATTGGTAGATATGAGACATAGAAGTAGAATCGAAATTAATAGAGATATTCTTTTCATTAGATATTTTCAAGAGCTAAATAATTTTACTCTGCCTTTTCATAAGCCTCCTTCAACCAATCAATTAATTCATGGTCAACCTGACTGGCATCGGTAAGTTGAACACGGTGCGTACACATGCTACCAAATGGTCCAGATGATTCTAATCGGTCTGTAGTGGATTTGTCTTTAATTTTGAGTCCAAGGTCAATTCTTGTTTTGGTTGAAGGTTTTATTAGGGCAAATTGTTTTTTGCGAATTATACTAACGGTAGTTTTTTTAGGGGTGATAATTACATCGTCGCCAAATGTTTTTACTACTTTTAAAAGGGCTTCGTAAATAGGTTGTAAGGTTTCTTTTCCTTTATATTGTTGCGTAACTAAATCTATAGGCGAGTTATTTTCTTCCTTTGACAAAGTGACAATGGTATTTGCAAATCCGTGGGTAACGCCGTGTTCTTTTTTTAAATAATTTACACCTTCAGAATGTTTGGTAAAGGATTTTGTTTTTAAAACCAATTTCCATTGGTTTAATGATTTGCCAGTTTTCTCGGGCATATTATCAATCATGGTTTGTAGTGCCTTTTCCATTTACTTATAGGTGAGTTGAAAACATCAATTTACAAAAATTTTAAATTATCAATCTTCTCTTTATAATTCATTTACAGAAAAACAACATTTAAGTATAAACTTTAAGAATCTGTCAAAAAAAAACGTTGCAATGCTATTATAAATAAAAATTCTATGATTAAGGGTTGGAAATATTCAATTCCTAATTTTAGTCCTTATATTAGGTTGTACAGAAATACGACCCACCTATGGCTTTAAAAGTTGCAATAAAACACAAGACAAAATATATCTATGATAGAAGCATAAATCTGTCACCACACATATTTAGATTACGTCCTGCACCACACAGTAGAACACCTATAGAGTCATATTCTATTAAAATAAAACCAGATAATCACTTTTTTAACTGGCAGCAAGATCCATTTGGTAATTATTTGGCACGTATTGTATTTCCGGATAAGACAACAGAGCTATCAGTAGATGTTGAGATTATAGCAGATTTAAAAACGATTAATCCGTTCGACTTTTTTGTTGAAGAAGCGGTAGAAGAATTCCCATTTACATATTCTAAGGAATTACAAAAAGAACTATTGCCATATTTAGAGAAGGTGGAAAATGGGCCCCTTTTAAAAGACTGGTTATCTAAAATTGACATGACACCCAAACGTAGTATCGATTTTTTAATTGGGTTAAATAGCGGGTTATACAATTACCTTAACTATACCTTGCGTATGGAGCCGGGCGTACAAACTTGTGAAGAAACACTAAAAAGTAAATTAGGTTCTTGTAGGGATTTTGCATGGCTACTAGTGCAGACCTTGAGACATTTAGGATTGGCGGCCCGTTTTGTATCAGGGTATTTAGTACAGCTAAAATCTGACGAAAAATCATTAGACGGTCCGTCTGGTCCAGAAGAAGATTTCACCGATTTACATGCGTGGGCAGAAGTATATTTGCCTGGTGCTGGGTGGATTGGATTAGATGCTACTTCAGGGTTATTAGCAGGCGAAGGTCATATACCACTTGCATGTACGCCTTCTTATGAAAGTGCTGCTCCGGTTAGTGGATTTTCAGATTTTGCAGAAACAACTTTCGAATTTGAAAACTCGGTAACCCGTATTTTCGAATCGCCAAGAGTTACTAAACCTTATACTGAAGAACAATGGAAGGCTATATATGACTTAGGCTTTGTAGTAGAGGATGAATTGCAGGCTAATGATGTACGTTTAACCATGGGAGGCGAGCCCACATTTGTGTCTATTGATGATATGGAATCTGGTGAGTGGAATACAGAAGCCGATGGAGCACATAAGCGCAAATTGGCTAGTAAATTGTCATTGCGACTAATGGATGTTTTTGGTAAAGGAGGGGTATTACATCATGCGCAAGGAAAATGGTACCCAGGTGAACCTTTACCGCGATGGTTAATTGGTGTGCATTGGCGAAAAGATGGAGAACCCATATGGCGAGAACCAAAATTTTTGGCATCTTTTGCTGAAAATTATAAGCTACCTGTTAATATTACAGAGGCCTTCTTAAATACCTTAGCTAAGATTTTAGGAGCAGATAATGACACCGTGATGCCCGCCTACGAAGATGCTTTTTACTTTTTATGGGAAGAAGGTAAATTACCTGTAGATGTAGATCCAAAGAAATATAATAAAAACGATACGCATTTACGACGTAAGTTAGGTGATATTCTAGAGCAAGGTATAGGAAAGGCCGTTGGCCATGTATTTCCATTAGTTAAGAAAAATGGCAAGTGGATTACCAATGTGTGGCAGTTTAGAGGGAAGCATTTGTTATTAACACCTGGGAATTCATCTATTGGGCTTCGGTTGCCGTTAGATTCTCTTCCTAAGAATCCTATTATTCCATCAGAGCCTACTGCAGAACCAGAGCTTTTTGAAAAACGTCCGGCATTACCGGCGTATGGTATTGATTTAAAAAGAAGAAAAAGAAGAAAAACTTCTACTAGAAAAAATAAAAATCAACCCTTTGTACGCACGGCAATTTGTGCAGAAGTAAGAGAAGATAAATTATACCTGTACTTACCACCTTTAGATAGTGCGGAAGATTTTTTAGATTTGGTAGCGAGTATAGAGGCAACCGCTAAAAAACTGAAGACACCTGTTATTTTGGAGGGCTATGAACCACCACGCGATAATAGATTGGAAGTTTTAAAAGTTACCCCCGATCCTGGGGTTATTGAAATTAACGTACACCCGGCAAACAATTGGCAAGAGCTAACGGACAATACTTTGACGCTTTATGCCGAAGCTAAAAAAGCACGTTTAGGTACTGAAAAATTTATGCTAGATGGTAAGCATACAGGTACTGGAGGTGGAAATCATGTAACATTAGGTGGGGTTACTCCGGCCGACAGTCCGTTATTACGTGACCCACAATTACTACGAAGTTTATTAACTTTTTGGCAACATCACCCTGGGTTGTCTTATTTATTCTCTGGGGCATTTATAGGACCTACCAGTCAAGCACCACGAGTTGATGAAACAAGGTTAGAGAATCTATATGAATTAGAAATAGCTTTTTCTCAAATTCCTGAGGATAAGGAAGTGCCCTTTTGGTTAACGGACCGTTTATTTCGGCATTTATTGACGGATATTACAGGAAATACGCATAGGGCGGAGTTTTGTATAGATAAATTATATTCACCAGATTCGTCATCTGGCAGATTAGGTATTTTAGAACTACGTGCTTTTGATATGCCACCGCATGCTCAAATGAGTTTAATGCAAATGTTGTTGGTGCGTACTTTGGTGTCATTGTTCTGGAAAAAACCTTATAAGCATAAGTTGGTACGTTGGGGCTCTGAACTTCATGACAAGTTTTTGTTAGAGCATTATGTAAAAGAAGATATAAAAGATATTGTTGAGCAATTGAATAATGAGGGTTATCCGTTTAAGTTAGATTGGTTTGACCCATTTTTTGAATTCCGCTTTCCTTTATATGGCCTGGTAGAAATAAATGCGATGCAATTAGAACTGCGTATGGCAATTGAACCATGGAATGTATTAGGAGAGGAAATGACAGGGCGCGGTACGTCTCGTTATGTTGATTCTTCATTAGAACGTATTCAGGTAAAACTAAATAACTTCACTATTGAAAGGTATACACTAACCTGCAATGGGGTAAAAGTAGAGTTGAGCCCTACGGGAATAAAAGGGGAATATGTGGCAGGTGTACGTTTTAAAGCATGGGACCCTTGGTCTGCTTTACACCCAACTATAGGTGTAGATACACCTTTGGTTTTTGATATTGTAGATGATTGGAACCAAAAATCTATTGGAGGTTGTACGTATTTTATAGCGCATCCAGGAGGATTATCTTATGACAATTACCCAATAAATAGCCTAGAAGCTGAATCGCGAAGAATTAATAGATTTTGGGATATAGGTTTAACCCAAGATGATGCATCGCCGAAAGAATTGGTAGCTACAACAAATTTTAAAGGAAGAATGGTTGAACCTAAGTCAGGTTCAAATACCTTTGCATATAAGGAGATACCGGTAAACCCTGAGTATCCGCATGTAACAGATTTACGTAAGAAGTAATTAAAAGGTAATGCCGACAACGAAGACCAGCTGGTTGGCCAGCTATAATACCCATCAGGGCAATGATGAAATGTATTCATTGAAAGATGAGGTAAAACCTTATTGGAGCAAGTTATTTAAGGGATTTGACAAACTTGGTGTCAACGGACTATCTGCACGCCAAAAAGATATTGATTGGTTATTGTCTGAAAACGGTGTAACCTATAATGTATATAATGATCCACAAGGAATGCACCGTCCTTGGAGCTTAAATGTTGTGCCTTTTATACTACAGCAAGAAGAATGGAATCTGGTAGAAGCGGGCTTAAAACAACGGGCAGAATTGCTGGATTTGGTTTTAAAAGATGTCTATGGCGAAAGAAATCTTATTAAAGATGGTATTGTACCTTATGAAGTAATTTATGGGCATCGCGGTTTTTTGAGACAATGTTCGGGAATTGAGCTTATTTTAGAGAAATTTTTATCAATATATGCGGCAGACCTTTGCCGTGGTACTGATGGTCGTTTGTGGGTGGTTAATGACCGTTCAGAAGCACCTTCTGGTATGGGTTATGCATTAGAAAATAGGTCCACCAGCAGCAGAGTGCTTTCAGAGATGTTTACAAAAATGAATGTAAAACGGTTGTCTGGATTCTTCCAAAAATTCAATCAGATGTTGATTGATGCAGCACCTGGCAAAAAGGAAAATCCAAATATCGTAATCTTAACGCCTGGCTCACATAACGAAACTTATTTTGAACATGCCTACATGGCATCTTTTTTAGGATACCCATTAGTTCAAGGTAATGATTTGGTTGTGAGGGATGGTTTTCTTTGGATGAAATCCTTACAAGGTTTAAAGCTGGTAGATGTAGTATTACGTAGAGTTGATGATGCTTTTACGGATCCCTTGGAATTAAGAGAAGATTCGCATTTAGGTGTTGCCGGATTGTTAGATGTGGTTAGAAATAAAAATGTGTCCGTTGTAAACCCTGTAGGAAGTGGTGTTATTGAAAATCCTGGTTTAATTCCGTTTATGCCGGCAATTGCAAAATATTTTAAGAAAGAAGAGCTGTTACTACCGCAAATAGCATCGTGGTGGTGTGGACAAGAAAAGGAAAAAAATTACGTATTAGAAAATATATCGAAGTTAGTAGTTAAGAGGATTGACCGTACCAATAGGGAAAGTATTTATTTTGGGGAGTTAATGAGTGTAAGGGAATTAGAGGTTTTAAAAAAAGAAATTTTGGAACGACCTTATCGATTTGTTGCTCAAGAGCGTATTAATTTTTCTACAGCACCTAATCTTATACAAGGAACATTAGAACCTAGAAATGTTGTTGCAAGGGCATTTTGTATTTCTTCTAAAGGTGAATATTCGGTTATGCCTGGTGGACTGGTTAGGGTTGCATCGGATAGTGAAACGGTTAGAGTATCAAATCAACGAGGCGGTACCAGTAAAGATTTTTGGATATTAGATGATAACGAGATAAAAGAAGATAAAAATAGACATTGGCAACGAAAAACATCTGTTGCAATATCTGGCTTAAATGATTTACCAAGTCTCACAGCCGAAAATTTATATTGGGCAGGCCGTTATGTAGGTCGTACATTAATAAATGCACGCTTTTTACGTACTGTAATGCGCCAAATGGCAATAGTTCAGAATAGAGATGAAAAACCCGATTCTGAAAAGCTAAAAGTATTGTTTAAAGCGGTTACCCACTTAACAGGTACTTACCCTGGTTTTGTAGAAAAGGATAAGTATGGCAAATTAGCAATGGATAACCCGTATGAAGAAATGTTATCTGTTATTTTAGATAAAAATAGAGTAGGTAGCTTGGCGCATACCATAGGTATGTTCAGTAATTCATACTATTCTATCCGTAATTTATGGTCATCGGATATGTGGCGTGTTTTTGAAAATATTCAAAAACTATGGAACTCATTAGTGGAAAGTGAGGATCATTCTATAAACCGTATTTTAAAAGTCTTAAATCAGTTAATTACGCGATTAATTGCTTTTATGGGATTAATAGAGGAAAGCATAATGGTACAACAAGGCCTATTGCTTTATTTTATAGGTTTACAATTAGAGCAAAGTTCGCTTACTATAACCAAATGTCGTTCGTTATTGACCATTAAATATGAGGATCAAATAGAATATGATTTATTAGAATATTTGTTGACCAGCCACGAAAGTTTAAATATTTACCGCTATAGTTATCGGTCGCATATTGAAATAGAGCATGTAATTGATTTGGTGGTTTTAGATTTAGACTATGCCCGTTCTTTGACTTTTATGATAAATCGTTTACAGAAAGATATTTCTCGATTGCCACATTCTAAACACGATCATCAATTAAGTAATTATCAAAAATTTGTGTTTGAAGCATTTTCAAAATTAAGGTTGGCAGAATCTTCTAAGTTGACAAAAACTAAATCTGCATCAGACTATTCTAGAGATGAATTAGATACGCTTTTAAAAGAACTGTCAAAGCTATTATACCAAGTATCACAATCCATATCTAACACTTATTTCAATCACACAGACAAGCAAAATCAATTATTTACACAGTCTTTTCCTATTTAGGTATGATATTTAATGTAACACATACTACTAAGTACGAATATAATGCTCCGGTAAGTTATTGCCATAATATTGCTACTTTACGACCTAGGGAATCTAAAGGTCAAAAACTGTTAGACTATAAAATACAAATAACCCCAGAACCTGCAGAAATATCCGAACGATTAGATTTTTTTGGAAATCATATAACTCGTTTTTCAATACAAACGGAACATAGGGTACTAAAAGTAACAACTAAAAGTAAAATAGATAGAGATTATGCCCAGTATAATGCATTGTTTCAAAGTACTGCATGCACTGGTATAACTATGAATGATGCATTGTTAGCATTGCGAGGGATGAGTCCTGAAATTATTGAAGCAAAACAATACACGTTAGAATCTATTTTTATTAGGAGAACTGACAAAAAAATAAGGGAGTATGCAGAGCTATCTTTTAAAGGTAGTCGTTCTGTTTTTGAAGCCGCTTATGAATTGATGCAACGCATTTATACGGATTTCGATTTCGATTCAGAATTCTCAACCATTTCTACACCTATAGAGGAGGTAATGAATGAGAAAAAGGGGGTTTGTCAAGATTTTGCTCAAATAGCAATAGCCTGCATTCGTTCGGTAGGCTTACCAGCTAGGTATGTAAGTGGATATATTGAAACCTTACCTGCGCCAGGAAAGAAAAAACTGGTAGGTGCCGATGCATCACACGCTTGGTTTTCGATATATATCCCTGGTTTAGGTTGGGTTGATTTTGACCCTACAAATAATCAAATTCCAAAAGACCAACATATAGTTGTTGGGTGGGGAAGGGATTATTATGATGTACCACCGTTAAAGGGTGTGGTTTATGGTAGTGGGCAAAGTACCTTAAAAGTTGCAGTAGATATAGCGGCCGTAGTTTAGATGAAAAAGTAATGGTTTTGTATAATTAAGGCCATACCCACCAAATTGGTTAGTTCCCCCGAAATACCTTTTCAGCAGGATGGCCAATAACTATATGTTAATGGTTGTACTTATAAAGTTCAAACCTAAGGTCATTATTTGGAAGATCATTACGGATTTCCGTAACTAGGGTAAAAAAATGTATTTTTTTTTAAATTAAGCCTAGATCTTTAACGATTGCCACAAGATGAATAGCATTGTTAGCATTGAATTGAATTCGCAATTTATTAAGTCGTTTTTCAATTGAACTTAGGCTGGCAGGTGAAATATTCTCTTTTCTATATAAGGCGCTAATTTCATCTTGTGATAAACCTTTACTTAAATTATCTAAAAGTGAAATGTCATAGTCGTCAATTTCCAATTCATTTTCATTGCTAAAGGCATTATAAACTTCGGGAGATAAATAAGTATTTCCTTGAGCTATTTCATTGATGGCAGTGGTAAGATTTTTAAGTCCGTTTCTACTCTTGCAGACATAAGCATTAATATGATGTTGGTTAAATAGTGTCCTTACCGCTTGTAATCTGTCTTCAACAGAGTAGACGATGACTTTTAAGTCTGGGAAATCAATTTTTAGTTTTTCAACTAATGAATGTCCAGATGTATATGTTTGTGATCTGTGGTCTGCTTTAAAAGAAAGGTCAGATATTACGAGATCATATGGGGCATTGTCAAGATTGGCCCTTTTAATTTTTAGGTACGCATCATCACAATACTGTACTTGGTCTATTTGTGTAACTCCTAATTCAGTCAGTAAAGAAAACACCCCTTTGTTAATGTCTTCCATATCCTCCGCAACTAAAACTTTTTTGAACATGCCTTAAATTATTATTGATGCCTTAAAGCCATCATTGTGCTTAGATTCAAAAGTAATAGTTCCATTTATAGAAGCGATACGGGATTCCGTATGTTGTAGTCCATTTTTTTTAAAAATATCGCATCCTACGCCATTATCACGATAATTTATATGAATTTTTGACCCCTCTTTATGGAAAACCAAGGTTACAATAGAGGCTTTGCTATGCTTTCGCATATTTGTCATAAGCTCTTGTAAAACCCTGTAAATAGTGGTTTTTTTAATCTCGGGAATAGAGTTCCAGGTTATTTTTGATAGATTTCGTGTAATGATTTTAACGTTATTGTTTTTATATCCTAATAGTAAATCGTTTAATTGAATAGCAAAGTCTTCTCTAAGGTCAATTGCGCTGTTTTCTCTTGAAATATCTCTAGTTTTAGTATAAATTTTTTCAATTTCATCGATAACCTTCTTATCGATACCAGAATTATTTTCAAGGGAGGTCATTATTTTGTACATGTCATTAGCTACTTCATCGTGTACTTTTTTGGCAATTCTAGTTTCCGTTTTATAGATTTCTTCAATTTTAGCTTTACGGTATCTATTGCGGTAAATAAAGTAAGAGCCTATAAGAATTAGAAAAATGATTATGGCTAGAGCTTGGTATGCTAATCGCTTCCTAGATTCAATTTCTTGTTGTAACTGGCTAGCCTGGGTTTTCTTTTGTTCTTCTGTAACGTTGTATTTTAAAAAGGCATTTTTATTTTCCGCAATTTGTTTTGCATTAGCGATACTGTCAGTTAATTTTTTGTACTCATGAATTAGAGGATTTTTATCCATGCGAATCATCAAAGAAATGGCATCTAATTTAAATGAACTGCTATTTATTTTTTTAGCTAAGGAAATTGCTTCTTTAGCATAAATTAACGCAGTAGCAGTATCTTTTCTGTCAAGGTAGTATTCTGCCAAATGGTTATTACTGGCTTGTTGGCCCGTAATACTATTATTTTCTTCTCTTATTTGTAAAGCTTGCTTTAAATTATCCAATGCCATTGGTATATTAAGCTTGGACTGTACATATCCTAAATTGTCTAATACCAATGCTATTTGGTAGCTATCATTGGAATTTTGACGCTTGTCATTGAGTAGTGTATAAATTTTTAACGCATTTTTATAATTTAACTGCTCTTTATAAACGTTTGCCATGTTATTGAGAAGAATAATACTGTCTTTGGGCTTTACGGCAATGAGTAAAGCTTTGTTGTAAGATTTTATGGCTTCTAATGGGTTGTTAGATGCTCCATATATTCGTCCTAATTGATTATAGAGTCCAACCTTTGCATCTATCAGGGTGTCATTGACAGCCATTGATTGTATTAGGTGTACGGCTTCTACTATATAATTTTCACTATTAAAGTTGTTACCGATTTTAAATTCGCCAATGGCTAAAAGTCTTAGGTCGCTAATAGTGGCTAGTGTATCTTTTGCATTTAAATCTGCCTCCTTTTTTTGAAGATAGAATTTAATTCCAGAAGGTAAATCTTTGGAGTTTACAGGGTTAGTAATGGCTTTATGGTAAAAATAAGAGCTATCATTAGCGGTTTGTGCTATTAATAGTTTTGGTAATAAAATCAACCAAAAACTAAAAAGCAAAATTTTAAAAGTAAATGAAACCTTTGTGTATTTCATTCCTCTAATGTAATAACTATTATGTAATAATTTGGGGTGAGGATTATGAATAATGGTATGTATCAACAAAAAGGCAACTACGTATTATGCCTAGGAACTAGTGTAAATATTAAAAAATATACTAAAAAAAAAGAGCATTAAAACAATTAGCAATTTGCTGTGTTTCATGCTCTTTTCAACCAAACAACTTTATCTTAAATATTATCCTCTCATTTTTTTTATTTTGGCTAAAGTTTCTTTAACCAAAGCTTCTAAACCAGCATAATCTTTATTCGCTAAAATTTCTTTACTAATAAGTTTAGAACCCATTCCAACACAAGTTACACCTGCATCGAACCAACCTTTAAGGTTAGCTTCATCGGTACTTACACCACCAGTTGGCATTATGCTGGTCCAAGGTTGTGGACCTTTAATACCTTTTACAAATCCCGGTCCGTAAAGGTCGCCAGGGAATAATTTAACAATCTCACAGCCCATTTCTTCGGCTTTATTAATTTCTGTTAAAGAACCACAGCCAGGGGACCATAAAACTTTTCTACGGTTACAAACAATAGCAATATCTTCTCTTAAAGAAGGAGTTACTATAAAATTTGCTCCAATAGACATGTAGTAAGATGCAGCCGCTGCATCTGTAATAGATCCCACGCCCATAATCATACCAGGCAGATTTTTAATTGCGTATTTGTTTAATTCAGAAAAAACTTCGAAAGCGAAATCGCCACGAGCGGTAAACTCCATTAAACGCGCGCCACCATCATAACAAGCTTGTAATATCTTTTTACCTAATTCAATGTCTGGGTGATAAAATAAAGGTACCATACCAGATTCCTTCATTACATTTGCTACTTCTATTCTTGAATATTGTGCCATTTTTATTTTTATTTCTCGGTTAAAATTTTGTTGAAATCGTATGCTGAAGGATTATCAACATACTGTTTTGCATCTTCATAATCATTTTCGTCTATATAGAATAGGTTTTGAAAACAAAGCTGAACTAGTTCAGAATTAATATTTACTAGTCTAGGAGCAATTTTACCATTTTCATCTTGTATTTCAGATAAGAAAAGTGGTGTAACTTCACCTCTAGAATTAGCAGTTACCATACAACCGCTTTTACCTTCATCGAATACTTTTTTAACTCCTAATCCTAAAACGGTACATAAGGTTAAATCAAAACCAATAGGTCTACAGCAGCGTAATTCATAGCCTAATTCAACAGGTCTACTCTTAATATCAATGTTAAGTTCTTTTAGTTTTTCTTGCACGAGCATATTAAAAATATGAGCTTTACTTACATTACCTAGTTCAGGATGCCCATGTGCATCATAAGTAAATGTAATGCCACATTTGTCTAATTCTGACTTAGGCATATTATGAAATACACCTTCACTTATTAATGCAACTCCATATTCTATATCTTCTATTTTTCGTTTAATCATTGATGATATAACTAAACGAACCACTTTATCAAAAGTGATTGCAGTACGATCAAACATTTCGGGAATAATCATCATCGGAAAATGACAACTAGCTGCTATACCAAATGCCAAATGCCCAGCAGACCGCCCCATGGTAGACATTACAAACCAGTTTTGGCTTGTACGTGCATCTTCATAGGTTGTGTTGCCAATACGAACCCCTTCATCCTTTGCCGAATGGAACCCGAAAGTAGGGTTTCTATCTGGCAGGGGTAAATCGTTATCTATAGTTTTTGGTACATGAATATTGGAAATAGAAATGCCTTCGTTTTTTAAATAGCCCGTAATTCTGTTGGCTGTAGAAGCGGTATCATCACCACCAATACTAACCAACAGTTTTACATTGTTATCAATAAAAAGGTTAGTGTTTAGCTTTTCATCTTTTGGCTTAAAACGGCTCATTATTAAAGTTGACCCACCTCTACTTGTAATTCTATCTGCGTGAAAAAAATCGAACTCCTTTATTTTGGGATTTTTATCAAATAGTCCTTTAAAACCTTCATGAAGTCCTAAAACCCTGAAATTGTCTTTTAAAAATGCTTTGGCTACAGTACTGATAACAGTATTTATACCAGGCGCAGGCCCACCGCCGCAAAGAATTAAAACAGATTTTTTCGACATATTTTTGGTTTTAGAAGACGTAGGATATTTTTCTAATTATCTTGCAACTCTACCAGAGGCATCACCGCCCATTAATTTCTCTACTTCAGAAACCGTTACCAGGTTGGCATCACCTTTAATGGTATGTTTTAAACAGGAAGCAGCAACAGCAAAATCCAATGCATTTTGGTCGTCTTTAGGGTATTTTAATAATCCGTAGATTAAACCTCCCATAAATGAATCTCCACCACCTACACGGTCAACAATATCAGTAATTTGGTATTGACGAGTTTCGTACATTTTTTTACCATCCCATAGTACCCCAGCCCAAGTGTTGTGCGATGCAGAAATAGAACCTCTTAGTGTGGTAATTACCTTTTTAGCTTTAGGGAATTTTTTCATCATTTGCTTACAAACAGATAAAAAGGCTTCAGCTTTTACATCAGCTCCATCTTTATGAACATCTAAACCTTCAGGGTGAATACCAAAATGCTTTTCAGCATCTTCTTCATTACCTAAAATGATATCACAGTACTCCGTTAAACCAGACATAATTTTTTCTCTATGAGCATCATCACAAAATGTCCAAAGTTTAGCTCTATAGTTTAAATCTGTAGAAATTGTAATTCCTTTTGCGCTAGCTGCTTTTACAGCCTCTAAACAAACATCAGCTGCTCCTTGAGAAATAGCTGGTGTAATACCTGTCCAATGAAACCATTCAACACCTTCAAAAACAGCATCCCAATCGATCATTCCAGATTTAATTTCCGCAATTGATGAGTGAGCTCTGTCATAAACTACTTTACTACCTCTAGATACCGCACCAGTTTCTAAGAAATAGATGCCCAAACGATCGCCACCGTAAACAATTTTATCAACACCAACACCTCTTTTACGCATTTCCATCATGGCACATTCTCCAATATCATTTTTTGGTAAACGTGTTACGAAATCTACAGGAACACCATAATTAGCTAAGGAAACAGCTACGTTAGATTCACCTCCACCGTAAACGGCATCAAATCTATTTGCTTGCGAAAATCTTAAAAATCCCTCTGGTGCCAAGCGAAGCATTATTTCGCCGAATGTTACTACTTTTTTCATGATAAATATAAGTTTAATATATAAAATTTATTTTTTAGTTAATCGATTAACCAATTTGATGAAAAATAAATCAAAACGGTTCGGTTTTGATTCGTGCGATTAAAGTATTATTTTTGGTTAATCGATTAAACAAATATAAACAAACTAATTGAATAAAAAAAGAACAACTTTAAAAGACATTGCTAAAGAGCTAAGCATTTCTACCGCTGCTGTTTCAAAAGCCTTAAATGATGATTCTCGCATAAGTACAAAAACTAAAAAAGCAGTTAAGAAAGTTGCTAAAGAGTTAAATTATCAACCTAATCATTTAGCGAGTGCTCTTAGAAAAGGGAAAAGCAATTTAGTTGGTGTAATTGTGCCTAGAACAAACAGTAATTTTTTTTCTTCTGTTCTTGAGAATATGGAGGAGGTGCTTAATAAGGCAGGATATAATATTATTATTACCCAATCTAATGAGTCTTTTGAAAAAGAGTGTAAAAATATAGATGCACTTTTATACACGCAAGTAGATGGTATAATTGCATCTATGGCTAATGAGACGGTAGATTTGTCATATTTTGAAAAAATAAAGTCATATGGTATACCTTTAATTTTGTTTGATAGGGGAGAGAATGATTTGAACGTGGATTATGTTGGTATTAATGATTATGATAGCAGTCATATGATAATAGAGCATTTAATAGCTCAAGGTTGTAAGCGCATTGCACATATAGGGGGATACCGAAGAACCCGAATATTTAATAACAGGATACGAGGCTATATAGATGCTATTAAAAAGTACAACTTGCCACATGATGACGAATTGGTGATTGAAAGTAGTTTAACATTGGAAGATGGTAGACGCCAAATGGAAAAATTGTTGGCCTTGAAAAATAGACCAGATGCTGTATATATAGCAAGTGATTATGCTGCTTTGGGTGCACTACAAGTTTTAAAGGAAAGAGGAATCCAAGTACCTGAACAAATAAAATTAGTTGGGTTTGGTAATGAACCGTTTACATCTTTAGTTACACCGCCTATTACAAGCATAAATCAGCATAGTGATAAAATTGGAAAGCTTGCAGCAGAAACATTTTTAGGTTATGTAGAGAAAGATGTGGTTAAACAATCTTTGAATAAAATAATTCTAGATGCAGAATTAATAGTACGTGATTCCTCTAAATAAAAAAAGCGTTCTTGTGAAAACACAACAACGCTTAATTGCTAATAATATAAACCTTTGACTTAAATACCTAAAGCTTGACCACCACCTATTTGGATAGTTTCGGCAGTTATAAATGCTGCATCTTTACTTGCTAAGAAAGAAACCACGCCAGCTACATCTTCTGGTTGCCCTAATCTACCTAACATAATAGAGTTTGCCCAAGAAGCAAAAACTTCTGGTTTTGTTGCCTTAATTTGTGCATGAAATGGGGTGTCAATTGTTCCAGGAGAAACAGCATTTGCTCTAATACCATATTCAGCTAAATCTTTTGCTAAAGCTCTAGTTATTGCGTGAACTCCTGCTTTTGAGGTACCGTAGATACCAGCACCTGGTCCACCAGCAGTCCAGCCTGCGTTCGATGTATAGTTGATAATTGATGGGTGATCACCTTTTTTAAGGTAAGGTATAGCAGCTCTTGAAGCAAAGAATGTAGAATCTAGGTTTAATGCCATTACCGATCTGTAAAATTCGGTTGTCATTTCCTCAAATCTTGATCTACCACCTAATCCACCTGCATTGTTCACAAGCGTATCAATTTTGCCATATTTTTCACCAATAGCTTTTATGTTTTTGTTGACAGCTTCTTCATTAGTAACATCAAATCCTAAATACTCTGCAGTGATACCTTCCGCAGTTAATTCTTTAATTCTTTGAGCACCACCTTCATCATCAATTCCATTTAAGATAACGGTATACCCATCTTGTCCTAATCTTTTAGCTACTGCAAAACCTATACCTCCAGTTGCTCCTGTAATTACTGCTACTTTTCCTTTTGTACTCATAATTATTTAATTGTTATTCTGATTCGTAATATTTAATTTTTACTTTTAAGTGGTGCAATATTTGGAATTAAAAACCAAACGCTTGCCATTGTAATTATAGCTAATGCAGCACCAATAACAAAAGCTGGTGTATAGTTACCCCCAGACGTTAGCCAAGGAACCAATGCTGTAAGACCAGCAGCTCCTAACTTTGCCGCCGTACCAGACAAGCCAGAAAGCGTACCTACGGACTTACTACCAAATAAATCACTAGGCAGCGTCTGAACATTCCCAATAGCTGTTTGAAAACCAAATAAAATAAGCGCCATGTATATTACGGCTGTCTCTGGTCCGCCTGGATTTGCCATCAACAATAAGAAAGGTAACATAATTACACATCCAAGTGTAATTACAAATTTTCTTGTTTTATTGACCGTCCAACCTACTTTAATACGGTTCTGAGCTAAAAGCCCACCAAACCAAGCCCCAAGCATGGCACCAACATAAGGTACCCAAGCATAAAAACCAATTGCTTTCACATCCATTCCATATACTTCATTTAGGTAAATTGGAATCCAGAAAATGAACAACCACCATATAGGGTCAAGAGCTGCAGATGCTAGAATAACACCCCAACTTTCTTTATGTTTCAGCATCTTTCCGGTTTCTGGGTTGTAACCATCATCTGGCTCTCCATCCTCATCCTCGTCTTGGTTCTTCTGTCCTGTTAAGATATATGTGCGTTCTTCATCTGATATCCAAGGGTGATTTTTGGGTGGAGATTTTACTAATATCCACCACGGAATAAGCCATAATAAACCCGTTATACCAACTAATATGAAAATCCACTTCCAGTCGAAATAAACAGATAGTATCCCAATTGTAGGGAAGGCTATGATTCCTCCAATGGCAGCACCAGAATTAAAGAGACCTTGAGCAAAGGCTCTTTCCTTTGTAGGAAACCATTCTGCATTTGCTTTTGCTGCTCCTGGCCAGTTTCCTGCTTCAGATATGCCTAACAACGAACGGAAAATGCTCAGCGTAACTATGCCTTTTGCAAAAGCATGTAATGCTGTTGCTATAGACCAAAAACCAATGGACAATGCAAACCCTAGCCTTGTTCCATATTTGTCGAATATTTTTCCAAAAATGGTTTGGCCAAAAGCATATGAAAATATAAATAGTACTGAGATAATCCCGTAAATTCCCTTTCGTTCATCATTCGTCTTATCTGGATATAATTCCTCAGCAATGTCAGGCCATAGAACTGGTAACGCCTGTCGATCAATATAATTGATTACCGTAGCCAAAGCAATTAAACCTATAACCCACCATCTTAATCCTTTAATTTTCATATTTCTGTGCTTTTTGGTTTCGTTTGTTGATGAGAATAATTGGTCATTTTTGAAAATTTTAAATAGACCGTTATTGTCATTTGGTCGGTTAATGGAGATACTAATTTTTGTGTTTTATATATTGTAACAATACTTATAAAGTACACTAAAATGAACTTTCATCATTTCTTTAGCCTTTTGTGTATTTTGTTCTTTTATAGCATCAAAAATATCTTGATGTTCCTTTATGCCTTTCATGCTTTGATCCTTATCGCAAACATGGTATTTTTCGAAATTAGTTATGATTTCTGGTGTAATAATCAGCATCATTCTATTTATTGTAGTATTTCTGCTAGCCCTGGCAATGGCTAAATGAAAAAGTAAATCTTCCTGTACGGCATCTTCATTATTGATAACTTTTTCTTTATATGCTTCTAGAGCTTCTTGCATTTTCAATAAATCAGATTCAGTTCTTCTTCTAGCAGCTAATCTTACAGTTTTTAGTTCTAATAGTATTCTTGTTTCAACTAATGATTTAAAATCAGGATCTTCTAAGCGAAGTATATCTTCTAACATACCGTTCATTGCTACTTGTCCTATTTCGGCAATGAACGTACCACTTTGTGGTTTAGAGTATAAAATGCCGTAAAATTCAAGTTTATCTATTGCATCTCTTACATTTCCTCTGCTAACATTAAATTTCTCAGATAATTTACGTTCAGATGGTAGTTTGTCTCCCGGTTCTAGATTTTTAAAATTGATTAATTCTCCAATTTGAGAAATAATACTATTTTGTATTTCTTGATGTTCGTTATTAATGTGGGTATTTAACTTCATATCTTGAATTGTTTTCCTTTAAATTGGTTAACCAGATTGGTTTTTTCAAATTTAAGAAAATAATTTACTTGACAATTGTTTAAAAAACCTTAATGGACCACACTATAGATATTCTTGTCAAAAAGATGTACTGGCTTGTAAACAAGCCAGTCATCTTAAAAAACTAACTCAAACAACTTTTTTTTTAATATTTTTTAGTACCCAGGGTTTTGAGTAATTACACCTGCACTCGCTAGAACTTCTGATGGAGGAATAGGAAATATATGATAATTACTATCAATTGATTGTCCCATTGCAGCATCAACGTTTCCAGTTCTCACCAAATCAAACCATCTATGACCTTCAAAGGCTAATTCTACTCTTCTTTCTTGAGCAATTGCCGTTCTAACATCTGCTTGAGAGCTTGCTGTTCCAGCTAAACTGGTTAAACCGGCTCTTGTTCTAATAGGGTCTAATAATGGAAGAACTTCAGAAGCAGGTGAACTTGTTTCATTTAAAGCCTCTGCATACATTAGTATAACATCTGATAATCTTATTTCAATAAAGTCTTGATCAAGTCCACCAGTATATTTTACACCTTTTCTAGCTGCAACATCAATGGATAAAGCTTCTCTTAAGTCAGTACCACCGCCAGCAGTGCTACTTGCATCAAAAGCATCTATTAAACTTAACGTTACATTTTGTTCATCAGCTTTTGTGTCACCACCTTGAAACCAACCTGAAAAAATGGTACCAGTAGCTGAATTTGTAATTGAGCTAGATATTTGAGTAGCAAAAATAATTTCAGAACTTTCATCGGTAACAACATTGGCAAAGTCAGGTTCCAAAACAACACCGGCACCAGCAGCTGCATTTACGGCATTACCTAACGCAATTTTGGCATTTGGAAAATCATTGGTATACATATACACCTTTCCAAGTAATGCTTGAGCTGCTATTTTAGAAGCACGACCGCTAGACAATCCTGAATTATCTAAACCAGCTATGGCATTAGTTAAATCTGGAATAATAACATCACTATAAACAGTGGATGCAGGTTGTCTTGTTAAAATAGACAAATCTGAAGAGTCTGGCGTAGGAGATAAGTTTACGGTTACATCTCCAAAAGCTACAACCAATTTAAAGTATGATAACCCTCTTAAGAATTGAGCTTCAGCTATTTGAGTAGCGTCGTCAGAATTTTCAATAACATTATTAGCACTTAGGATTGATTTATATAAATTACTGTAAAACGGGCGAAAAAATATTTCTGATACCGCTAACCCACCTAAATCTGAATTGTAGGTATGGAAATCTGGATATGGTGGTTCGTCATCAAACGTTATATTGTCTGCTCTAAAGTCACCCATTACCGCTTGTGGTGTTACTACACCTGTATGGTAATAATAGGCAGCGTTTAATACGCCTCCATAATTTGTCAAAGCACTAGATTCAAGTTCAACAGGTGGTGTTTGGTCTAGTTCATTCTCACATGCTGTCATTAACAACATGGAAATTGCTACTATATATATAGTTTTCATCTTTATCATTATTTTTTTATTAAAAATTAACATTAAGGCCAAGTGTGAAACTTCTTACGATTGGGCTTGCACCTTCTTGGTAACCATAGGTTGTTGGACCTGCATACCCTGAATTTTCAATTTCTACACCTTCAGGGTTAAAAGAAGTATAATTGTCTGCCATAAAATACAACAAGTTAGTTGCTGCAGCATATATTCTTAAAGAACTTAAGCCTACTCTATCAGTTAAATCCGAACTTAGGGAATAACCTAAAGTTAGGTTTCTTAATGCAACATAAGAAGCATCTTGAACCATTGCGCCATGTGCATTTCTTGTCTCAACATAATGCTTTCCGGCATTAGGACCTATATCTGCAATACGGTCACCGTCAGGATCAAATGCATCTGTTAATCTACCACCAAATTGGGATTTCCAGTATATTGGATCTAGGTTGTAAACTTCTGCACCCTGTGATCCTTGGAATTGAAACGATAAATCAAAATTCTTATAGTTCATATCACTAGAAAGTCCCCAGAAAAAATCTGGTGTTGCAGACCCTAACTTCACATAATCACCTTCGTAAGTAATTTCACCATCTCCGTTTTGATCAACAACATACCATTCTGAACTACCAAAACCGATATTTCTTGATGGGTCTGCAATAAATTGTGTTTCAACTTCACTAGTTACAGCGTAGCCCCACATTTCACCAACTTCACCACCTACGTAGTTTCTAAATTCAGCTCCTCTACCACTTGGTCCACCATAAACTTGTCTAGGTAATTCTTCTAAGTCACCTAAACTTGTAATTTCTGAATCAACTGTTGAATAGTTGGCACTTAGGTTCCATGAGAAGTTCTCATTAGATACTAATTTTGTAGTTAATTCAAGTTCCAAACCAGAACTGGTAACATCACCACGATTAAGAGCAATTGATGGGGTACCGTTAACTTCAGAAATACTTTGGTTAATCAACATGTCATTAACATCAGAAGTATAGTAATCTGCACTAAATCTGAAACGGTTATTAATAAACCCTAAATCAACACCGTAATTAGTTTCTGTATTGGTTTGCCATGTTAAATTAGCATTTGCAACATCATCTGGGATTAGGAAACCTGTTCCAAAAGCAGTTGGTGAAGTACCTAAAATACTTAAAGATTGGTAAGAACCTAAGAAAGCGGCAGTACCTAAGGATCCAGTACTGAAACGTAACTTTAAAAGACTTAATTTATCGTTATCTCTTAAAAAGGATTCGTTGCTAACATTCCATCCTAAAGAAAGTGCAGGGAAAACTGCATATTTTTCATTTGCTCCAAAACGTGAATCTCCATCTCTTCTTATAGAGGCTGACATTAAATACTTGTCATCATACGCGTAAGCAACTCTACCAAAATAGCCTCTTCTTGACTGCTTTGCATCTACAGTACTTGTATTTACATCTGAAGGACTTATAAAAGAATAATTAAGTGGTAGTCCAAATGGTAAATTTGTTCCATTTGATGATATTCCTTTGAAATAAGTATTAACAAATTCCATACCCGCTACTGCAGTAACTTCATGCTTTTCAGCAAATGTTTTTGCATAGCTTAACGTTGTTGTGCTTAAAACCGTTGATTTTTTAATACTTGAATTAGATAACTGTGAACGATCAGATCGTTGTTGACCATCTGTTACTTGACCATGATACTCATAGGTTTGGGTATCTTGAATATCTGCACCAAAAATGGTTTTTAAATTTAAGCCGTCTAGTAGTTCATATTGTAAGTACGAACTTGCGTTTGCAAAATATGTCTTTTTAAACCTTCTTGATTCATTGAATTTTGCACCTACACCAGCGTCACCAGTGCCACCAATACCATTTTGGTTTCTACCATATTGCCAATCGTGAACTACATCACCTGGTTGTAAATCATAAATACTTGTAGGATCCAAACCAATACCTCTATAATTACTATCAAAGGATCCACTAAGTTGTGAAATAGGATTTCCGTTTGCAACACTAGCATCGTAAATAGATTGTCTAGTTTGGTCAAGTTGTTGAATGAAATCAATAGACTCTTGTGTATGATAAATAGGACTAATACTGTAGGCTCTTAAAAGATCTCTCATTTCCCAAGGCACAATTTCTTGATCACCAACAAATCCGTTCATACTTAAGCCAGCTTTTAACTTTTCGCTCAAGTTGGCATCAATATTCATACGCCCATTATATCTTTTATAACCTTGACCTCTAACGATACCATCGGTGTTTAAATAACCTAATGAAGCAAATGCTTTTAAATTTTCAGTACCTCCACTTACGCTAACATCATGGTTGGTAGAACTACCATTTCTAAAAAGCCAATCTTCCATACTAATTACGTCAGGTGCATTAGTGTATGCATCTAATCTATATTGTAATAAAGCTGGGTCGGTATTAGATAAATCATAATCGCCAGATTGTAGGTCTTCTGCCCATTCTCCTGCAGTCTTAAGCATTTCAATGTCCTTAACATATTTACTTGATGTACTTGTGTAAGTATTGTAGCTTAGGTTTACCTTACCTGATTTACCTTTTTTGGTAGTTACCAAAATAACACCATTTGCACCCAAAGAACCATATATGGCAGCTGAGGCAGCATCTTTAAGCACCTCTAAACTTTCAATGTCATTTGGATTAACGGTTGCTAAATTACCTGAAATTGGAAAACCATCAACAACAATAAGCGGATCAGATTCGCCAGAAATTGACGAAGCAGCTCTAATTTGAATTTTTGGTGCAGCCCCTGGCTCACCACTTTGGTTTTGAATTCTTACCCCAGGTAACTTACCTGCCAGTGCGTCATCCACACGGGCAACTTGTACAGCGGCAACCTCATCGCCACCAATTTTTGCTACTGCACCCGTCAGGTGCGATTTTTTAACGGTACCATAACCAACAACAACAACCTCATCTAGTTGAGCCGAGTCTTCAGCAAGAACTATTTTTAAAGTTTTTTGTCCACTAATGGTAACTTTGTTAGTAGAAAATCCTATTGAAGAAAATACCAATACATCACCGTTTTTTACGTTAATAGAAAAATTTCCATCAAAATCGGTAGATGTACCTGTCGTTGTATTTTCAATAACAACATTTGCTCCAGGAACAGGTATGTTGGTATTATCGATTACGGTACCAGTTACGGTGTAACCGTCTTGTGCGAATAATGATACATTGAGCAACAGTATCAGTATCAATGTCAATCTAGTTTTTAAATTCATTTGTATTCGTGTTATGTTAATTAAGTTCGACTAATCAAAGTCTGATTAAAGCATTTTAAATGAAAATTGAGTTTAAGTTCATTTTTTTTTCTTACTGTATATGTTCTTTTAATTAATAATCTATCAAGAAGTATATTCAGTTTAATAGTGCAAGTGTTAATTAATTCTATCACTTAAATAAAATGTGATGTAGTCAGTGTGTTAGTCTAGTTTTTTGTCATTGAATATTAGTTCGATATTTATTTTGAGTTAATTATTTTTTTGGTTTTCCAAATTGGTTTTCCAAATTGGTTTACCAAATATATGTTATTTTTTCGTTAAAAAAAGAGATTTTTATAATTTAACAACATTTAGAGTCTTAAAATTTCTGATTTGACCGTTTAACCCCCTGTTTAATTGTTGATTTGGTATTTTGTTAACAAATGAAAAGGTTTTTGTCTTGTTTTATAACACATCTTGAGAAGGTATGTTTTTTAGTTGATTTTATATTTAATTGGCTAAATTTGAATGGTTTTCATCTCTTGATTTCAATTACTTATATGGGTGCAAATCGGAATTTTCTGATTTATTTTTTTGATTCTCAGCTGATTTTAATTACTTATTAAGAGTTTAATTTTCCTATGATGGTCACGAGAAATAAAATATCTTTTCAGACTCATACCTTGTACTCTTGGGTCAAGATTGTTGATTGGAATAACAAACACAGTAGTTATGAATAAGGATTTTGAGCAGTATGCGTATATACCCTTAAGGCAATTCTCGAATAGAGTTTGGCGTACCTATGAAGGTGGTGCTCTGATTGATAATTGGAAAAAAGTTTCGCCTGAAGTTGACGGGAGTATGCCCGAAGAATGGATTATGTCTACAGTAACCGCACGGGGAAAAGGCAGGCCAGAGAATGAAGGTCTTTCCTTGGTAGAAACTCCTTCAGGTACACATTCGCTTAAAGAGTTAGTGGCGTCAAATAAAGAACTTTATTTAGGAAAAGCGTTAGCTGATAAATTTGGCACTACTGGAGTGCTCATTAAAATGTTGGATTCTAAGGAACGACTTACCATACAAGTTCATCCCGATAAAGCCTATGCGAAATCCATGCTTAATTCTGCATTTGGTAAGACAGAATCTTGGTATGTATTAAATAAACGCGAAATTGATGGTGAACCTAGTGTTATTTACATGGGGTTTAAAGAAGGTATTACTAGGGAATATTGGCAAGAATTATTTATTAAGCAAGATATTGAAGGCATGCTAAATAGTCTTCATAAAATTGAAATTCATCCAGGCGATGCCTATATGATTTATGGAGGAGTTCCCCATGCTATTGGCAGTGGTTGCTTTTTAATGGAAGTTCAAGAGCCTACGGATTATACCATGCGAGTGGAAAAAGTGACTCCCGGTGGACTTCATATTTCAGATGAGTTAATTCACCAAGGCGTAGGTGAAGATAATATGCTTAATTGTTTTCATTACGATGGATGCTCACATGAAGAGGCCATAAAACGATGGAAAGTAGAACCAGTAGTTATAGATTCTTCAGATTCCTTTACCCTAAAAACCATTTTCAACGATACACATACAGATTGTTTTGCTTTAAAAGAGCTGGATATTGATGGTGAGTATACTATAAAGGCAAATGGAAGTTTTTTTGTAGCAGTTATTTATTCTGGAGAAGGAAGTATGGTATGCGGGGGTAAGGAATATTCTTTTTCTCAAGGAGATGAAGTTTTCTTCTCAGCTGCAATAGACAAAGTTCAGGTTAAATCTGATGGGGCATCTAAGATATTACTCTGTTATCCACCAAGTTAAAAATGGTATATAATAGATAATGACTAAATAGTCAAAACTGCGAAAAAGGAGAAAAAAATTAAATGATTTGCTCACCTTTTTTTATTTTTTGAATTACATTATTATTTAAATATAGGAGTACTACTATATAAAATTCATAAAGCCATCTAAAGCTACATATAGCATGTAGCAATTGAAAACGAATGTTGCTCCTAAGGCCAAATTCATCCAAAGTCCAATTTTATGAGATTTCATAACACTTTCTTTGTTCAATAGGATAAGAAGAAAAAGAGTGATTAATGGCATTACAAACGGACTAAGGGCTTGTGATGCAATTAATATCCAAACTGGTTTTCCTCCCAATAAAGGAACAATTAATCCAGAAAGTGCCACTAAAACTACAATAAGTTTATATAAAGGTTTCTTCATATCTCTTTCAGAATTGGTATAATCAGCAATTAACCAAGGAAAGAGTAGGAGGTTGGGGAAGATAGAAGATAATCCCGCACCAATAATCCCTAATGTAAATAAAGTTAGTGCAAAGTCGCCCGCCCATGGGCCTAAAGCATTCATCATGTCTGTGGCATCATCAACAGGAGCACCTTTAAAATATAGTGTACCCGTTGCGCTAATCATAATAGCCAGACTAATTAAAAATGTCATGAACATTGAAGACATGGCATCTTTGTTTTCAGTCTTCAAGTCTTCTAATCCCCATTTTTGTTCCTGCACCAAAATACTTCTTGAAGCTAAGCAGACACCTGCCATTGTGGTACCAACTATTCCTGCAATTACAAGTCCGTTATTATCGCCTTTAGGCAATTTGGGAAAAAATTCAGTAATTGAAGTTCCGGCTTCTTTTACCACCATAAAGCTGGTTATAATAAAAGCAAGTGCCATAAAACCTACCATAATACTCATGGCTTTTATAAAATTTTCGTGCTTTCCGGTCCAGAATAAACCTATTAATAAGGTGATAAAGAAAATTGAAACTACCGGACCGTTTAGAAATGAAATGGAAGTCTTTACTGAAATCCATTCCATGGTTACTTCAGCTACAACACCCATTACCCCAATACAAGATGAAACTATGGATACTAGTAGTGCGGTAATTATGAAAATGGTTAGGGGCTTTCCAAATGCTTTTTTGAAATTAAGCATTAAGGTTTTTCCAGAAACGATTGTTAATTTGCTAATGGCAATAAGTAAAAAATAGGTAAAGAAGCAAGATAATAAAAGTGCCCATGAAAGACTTAGGCCATATTTAGCACCTGAGACAACCATAGAAGTAACGCTACCAGTACCTACAACATATCCAATAATAAAAAAAGCTGGACCAAAATCTTTGAGACGTCTTTTAAATTTTCCTAAAAAGGATATATTTTCTGTTGTCATAAGTATTGGTTCAGCATTTAAGTGTTATAACAAATAGTAAAAAAAGAATTCTGTTTGTCATCTTAAGGTGTCAAACAGAATTTTCTTTATTTCTTATCTCCAAAGTAAGAGACTGCACCACCGCCTAAGAAATCTTCTCTTACAGGGCTAAAAGTGTCTATTAACTCCCCTTCTTCAAGGCAAACTGCACTATGTAATAAATTTGGTTCAATGTAAACTCCGTCTCCTGCTTCAACAATTTTCTTTTCTCCATCTATTACAAATTCAAACTTACCAGACACACAATAGGTGGCTTGCGTATGAAAATGTTGATGAGGGGCACCTAATGCTCCTTTGTCGAATTTTACTCTTACCATCATTATTTGGTTATCGTAACCTAAGAATTTTCTTGAAACTCCTCCTCCAAGTACTTCCCATTCCATGTCTTTTGAGATGACGTACTTTTCACTAAATCTTTTCATTTTCTTTATTTTTCTATGATTAATTTAATTGTAATAATAAGAACCTATCCAAGTATAGTTCTTGTTGTTAATTTCTATTTTATGAGTTGCTTCTTTAGCTGCGTTTGTATTTGCAATAATAAACAGTTTGGTTTTTTCTTCTACATCAGTTATTGCAATTGCTGTGTAACCTACGGAGTCTAAAACTACTTTTAATTCTTTAATAGTACTGTTAGCGTTTACAGCAGATTCAGAAACAGGACTATAACTGCCATGAGATTCAATGACAGAAACAAATATGGTATTTTGAGCGTCTTTTCTGCGAATTATAAAACCTGCCTCTCGTCTTAAATTAAATTCAGGGTCATTTGCACCAATTCTGATAAACCTAAGTTCGTCTTCTTTTGATGTTACTGAAGTTAACGTATAAAATCTTCCTTTTTCTAGCCAACTTAACTTTGTGTTATCATCGGTTGAGCTTCCAATACCTTCTGCCCATAAATGTTGATAACCATTATCCATACCTAAAGGCTCTAGTGTTTTTGGAACTTCATATTCGAAATTTGTAGTCATTACTTGGCCCATAAAATAAAAAGGTAGGTCGTATTGGTTTACGCTGTCAGATTTCACTTTTAAAATATCAAGTAAAATTGGTTTTTCAAAACCCTCTTCTTTAATAATAGCCATTGTTCTATGCATTTCGGTGCCAGGGTAGGCATTTGTTTCTTTAGCGCTTACAATTTGAATATTTTCATGCGAGCTGTCAAAGACATATAAACTAGGGTGGTACTTGCTGCCAATATCATATTTGCCTTGATAGTGCGACTTTTTATTTTGTACCAAAGTATTATGGGCAATGGTTTGCTTTGCCCAAGTTTTATTTTCCTTTAAATAGTTGCCGCCGCCTTTTTGTTCAATATTTACAAAACGAGCAAGACCATAATCTTGCAGTATTTCATCGCCATTTTCATAAAATGAATACGATAATTTATCATAATGGCCATGACTAGAACCTTGAGCTGCATATTTAAAAACAAGTTCTAAATCATCACTTCGTAAAATACCGACACCACCTTGTTTGCCATCAGGGCCGTCAGATAAATTAATTGATTTTTTATCAAATTGTTTTGCTTTGCCATTTTTCACTCCAAGAGCGACTGCCAAACCAGAATCGTCTAATAAAACTTTGTTTTGTTTTTCTGCGATACTTAATAATCCTGGGTCTTGGTTTCCAAAATAATAAGAAATATCTACAGCAGTAACTAAGGCGTCATTGTAATAAGACATTCCTTTTTGACCATCATTAAGGGGAAAAAAATCACCGTCTGCATCAGATAAATTTAAAAGTGCATTGATTGATTTTAAAAGTACCCCGTCCTTATATTCAAAAATATTCAATTCTGGTTTTACATTGTGTAGTCCTTCTGCAAAAATCAAAAAAGGATACATGGCATAACGTTGGTAATATGGGCCTTCGTTATAATACCCATCAGGTGAAAAAGGTTCCTCTATGTTCGCTAAGAATCCGGCTTTACCTTCTTTATTTATAAATCCGCCATCATCGTCTTTAGCGGTTTTGTCCATTTCTAATCCTGGAATACCATATAATGCACGATCAATTAATACCTTGTCGTTCATTACCAAACCGATCATGCCAACAGCTGCATTGCCCCATGTACTATGGTTGTGTACTCTTTGGTAAAATTGCGGGCTATCAACTGAAATGTGATTGGCAAATGGTCTAAATAGGTTTTTTTCTAGTTTTTTTCTTTCGGCTGCACTTAAGTAATTATATACACAATCGTATGCTTGGCTAACATAAACTAACCAATTAGAATCGTTTAAACATTGCCAAAACAATTTACCCCGAGCATAAGATCTTGTTTTTGGATGAAGTGGTAATGATTTATACATTTCTTCATATTGCATAAGCATGTTTTTTACATACTTAGCATATTTTTCATCTTCCAATATTTGATATAGAACGCCGGCTTGTTGCATAACGATCATGTTGCGTTTATGACGAACATGAGTGTAACCCCCTGAATAATCTTTGGGAATAGGGGTGTCTATACCTAAAGCGATTTCAGCATCAACTTCTTCTTTTAATTGTTGTAATGATGCATCAAATAAGGGTACATTTCCTAATTCTGCTCTTATTTTTTCTACCCCGCCTTTAGTAAGTATAAGGCTAGGATGCTCTTGTGCAGTAGCGTTAAATGTCATCAAAATAGCGCAAATAAAAACTTTCAATAGTATTAAGTGTTTAAACATGCCTGTAATTAATTTTTTAGAAGTCCCAAGTCTTTACCATCAGTTCCTTTTCCTTTTAACGGCGAATCTTTGTTTAACGAATAGTTGCTATTTTCAGAAAATTCAGGTACAAGATCCCATTGGTTTTCTACTAGATATTTTTGATCTCCTGTGACCATTAGTTTTTCTGAGTTGCTCAAAGCATTATTAAGAATTTTTACAATAGGTTCACCCACAACCAGATGCATGTTTATGGCCTTACTATCTTTAAAAATGTTGTTTTTTATTACAGTCTCTTGAACGCCATATAATGAAATAGTGGCATCATATTTATTTTTAGACCCATAACCAACATGGTCAAAAACATTATGTTCCATTTCTAAAAATGGACCAAAAGTGCTTTCATCCTTGCCGCCTCTATACAATCTTAATGCTGCTCCTTGTAAATCAGTAATAGCATTATTTTTCATTATAAAATACTCCACATTGTAGGCGCCAATATCATCAGTTTCCGAATCTAAAGCAGCAATAGAACCAGAGATATTTTTGAAACTTGAATTTTGAACACTAATAGTGTCTGCAAAGGTGCCTTTGGAAACGCGTAATACATCAAAAGAATGATTTACAATCATATCTTTAAATTCACATCTATCAATAAATAATTTATAATTATCAATCATTGATTTTTTACTTGTGCTAATAACGGAGTTGCCAGCGTAATCTGGTGACTTACTACCATCAAAAGTGATGTTTTCTAAAGATAAACTGCCTCCATTTTCAATTTCAAAAGCCATCATTCTCTCAAACAAGATAGTCGCTTTTTCTTTGCCAATAGTTTTAAAGGTAAGTGGATGGTTAATTTTAACTGCTTTCGTTAATAAGTATGTACCGCCATCTTCAAGCATAATAACATCACCAGGTTTAGATTCTTTAACAATATCATACAAGGTGTTTATACCAGCAGCTACGTTGATAGTGCTGCCAGAATTTAATGCTACAGTATTATCTACTTTTGAATACCACGATGTCCCTGTGTTTTCTTTGGTTGCAATTTTTGGACTGATTGATATTTTAGATTTGATTTTACTTGAAGTCGGAATCGGGAATCCGTTTTTGTCATTGACCAATTTAATTTTGGCATTCTTAAAACCTTCCTTAATAGTAGTTTCTGAATTTTCACCCATAATATTGTTCTTGAAAGTGATACCGCTAATATCATCATCAATAGTGAAAATGTCTTTTTTGTTATCGTTGTAGATGATATTCTCTGAAAATTCTGAAGTTCTAGGTGCCTGACTTCTTTCTGCATCGCTACCAGCGCCAAAAAGAATATTATCGCAGTTTACAAAGGTGTTGTTGTTTACCTTAGAGTCAATAACTGGTACATACCTATTTGGTGGGGAATCTGGCACGCCGTTCATCATTACAAAAGCACCTCTAAAGCGATATCCTGTTAAACCAACATGATAGTTGTTAATTACGGTTTGTGTTTCATTAATTACACGAACCCCTCCAGTACTTGGCTTATTATTACCAATAAACACATTACCGTCAACCAAAGTTTCGTTTCCATGGCGCATAGTTAATGTACCTGTGCATTCGAAAAAGGTATTATACTTGAACGTATTATTACAAGATTTGTTTGAGATGATTTCATGTTCACCATTAGTTCTATCAAAATAGTTAGATTCTACTAAGGTGTTCGATTTTTCTAATGCATGGTGGCTTGTGCCTATTCTTAAAGTTTCGCCACCATTGTTTCCATACGTTGGTCGTGGACCAAAATAATTGTGATCTATTTGGTGGTTATTAGCTCTACTATCTTCCGTGTCTAAACCAACGATCATGGTGACTCCTAAATTCTTTTTACCTGCAATATGGTTATGGTCTATACGGTTATTTTTGCCGTAGATGGTAATCCAATAATCTTGTACTTGGCGTTCAGGATTATTATAGTTATCGATTACACATTCGGTAAGGCGTGTGTTATTTGCCATGTGTTCTCTACTTTTTCTAAAAGAAATAACAGCGTTGGTTGGTGTGTAACCATTTTTAAAAACAAGACCTTTAACGATCAAATGATTTCCTGCAATTCTAAGGTTAGATGCGCCAGATAAAATCACTTTTCCCTTTTCCTCTGCTATCAGCGTTATTGGTTTTTCTACGGTACCATTTGCTTCGAATAGTAATTCAGAATCCATCCAAATTCCGTTGGCAAGAATAATACTATCCCCAGGCTGTACTTTTTGAAGCGCCTCAGTAAACTCTTTTACATTTTTGACAGTATGTATGTGTTGTTGCGTAGTAAATGAATATACTAGACATAGGAAAAAAGATAAGAATAATAATTGGTTGCGTCTCATAACGTATAATTGGTTTACCAAATTGGTTTACCAAAAATAAGGATAATTGTAAGAATACCAAATAATTAACATAAAACAGGTCTTTATTTTCACTTGTTATTAAAATTCTGATAATAAAATCATTAATTCGTCAAAGAATAATCATATAGGCTAGCGAATGCATTGGTAATGCTTAGAATGATTTTTTTAAGTTTTCGTAATAAATTATAGTATAACCTTACTCAAGTATTGTTTTCATCGCTTTGTCAATAACAAAATACTCTGTAGATGGTAAAAAGCCAATTGAAAAGGTTTGTACCGTTGTTAAGTGCTTAGTTGTTTCTTCAAGATTTTGTCTGCCAAAACCTAAAACGGTCATGTCCGGTCTTTGAACATAATTATCTGGATGATTGTCATCTTGGTGGTGTAGAAGATATATCATGAACGATGAATTTTCATCACCAAAAGCCATCCATTCGGGCGAAGGTAGATCTCCTGAAAAAGGTTCTGTAATAGGGTGTTTTTTATTATCAATGGAGGCGTACCAATAATCTGTAGTATTCATTTCACCTCCTGGTACACCTTCATACAGTACCCAATATTTATAGCCAGGACTAATCTTAATCATTGTAAAATCGCATCTATCTGGATAAAAATCCCACCGACCTTCCCATTGTTTATTATCAGAAGTAAAAATAATTCGAATATGGTCTTTAGTATTTAGCTCAACAATAGAACTTGAACTATCTGTACCAGCATTCATAGCATGAAAATAACTACCGTCTTGACGGTTAATTGCATTAGGAAACCCTCGGTATTCACCTTTATGACCAGAGCCTTTTTCGTTATGGAAGCCTATCCAATCAACTCCGTCATTATCAATCATACTAGATAAACCACCACCTTCTTTTTCTAAATAATAGGTAGCCGTAGGAGTTGAAATAATATAAGTAGAACTGCCTCCAGCAGTTTCATCCACTCCATGCGATAATTGAATTTTATCATTAGTACATGCAATGTATAAAACGACTAGAAGTAATGATAATGCTATTTTTTTTAAATACATGCGTATACAACCTAAGAAGTTTTCTTTAACGCACTTCGCTTTAATAAGAACCCAAGAAAGGCTATAATTAAGGCACAAATGGCAAACATTATTCTCCCCCAAAATGGATTAGGTATTAAAGTCATAAGTAGAATACCTAGGCTCATGACCATTACCATATTACCCAATTTTCTTCTTTGTTGTTGATCTACCTCATCTTGTAAATCATCTGCGATAACAGGCGTTTCTAAATCCTTGAAAAAGCTTGCAGTAATAAGTTTGTTTTTATCATTTTCCTCTTTATAAAAGTATGATGTAGACCAGAAAAACCCTGCGGTAATAAAAACATGACCAGCAATAGTTAAAATAATATTTAAGTCTATCAATTCCCTTCTAGTTAACGACTCTACGTTAAACAAAGAGGCGAAAAATTCAGCCGTATAAACATTGGCAATCAACCAAGAAATTATCAAACCTACTACGATAGTTGCCCAAGGCGCCCATTGCGGTGTTTTTCTAATTACGATTCCTAGTAAAAGAGGCACCATCATGGGCATTTGAATCATAGTAGAAACGGACATCATAAGCTCAAACAAACTAAGCTCCTTTAGCGAGGCAAAATAAAGTGCGGCAAGTATTACCCCTAAACCGCTAATGAAACTAACAATTTTACTAATGCTTAGTAGTTTTTTATCATCTGTATTTTTGTGTCGTTTTGTTAAAAAAGGTTGGTATATACTTCTAATGAAAATACCCGCATTTTTGTTTAGTGCAGAGTCCATTGAGGACATAGAAGCTGCAAATAGGGCAGCCATTAATAAACCAACGGTACCTATTGGCATTGCGTTACGTGCAAATACTAGGTAAACAGCATCTTCGGCTTTGTTTCCTAGTTGCGCATAGTTTGTAGCTGCATCTGGGTAAAGAGTAGCGGATGCCCATGGCGGAATAAACCATATAATTGTTCCTACACCCATTAGCGTCATTGCCAGTAAAGCTGCTTTACGAGCGTTTATTGAATCTTTTGCATTAAGAAACCGAAAAGAATCATGAAGATTCATCATGGTAATAATTTGTTTTGGTAGAAAGAATATGAATGTGCCAATTAATATTAATGGGTAATTCATATTCGGGCCAATAAAAAAGCCTCCAGGAAAGTTGTTGACTAACTCAGTAGGGCCGCCAACTTTTACCAAAGCAACTACTGCACAGGCAACGGATACTACGGCTACCACCAGTGTTTGTACAAAATCTGAAGCAACAACACCCCAAGCACCAGAAAGTACAGATACAAAAAGTACGGTTAACCCAATGGCTACAATAGTTAATGAAATGTCTGCATCAAAAACGGCACTAGTAAAAACACCTAATGCATTTAACCAAACTCCCGCATTCAAGAAAGAAAATACAATTAAAGCCCAAGAAAAGAATAGTTCATTTTTAGGTCCAAATCGTCCTTTTATGGCTTCTGTAGGAGTATCTACTCTCATTTGTCTAAATCTATGAGCAAAATATGCCCAACCGCAGAAAAAGGCAAAAGTATTACCAATATATACAGCACTTATAGCAAAGCCATCTGCAAAGGCTTTACCAGCAGCCCCAGTAAAAGTTACGGCAGAAAACTGGGCCATAAAAGCTGTTGAACCCACCATCCACCATAGCATTCTGCCACCGCCACGAAAATAGTCGCTGGTAGATTTACTTGCCATTCGTGAAAAAACAACACCAATTACAAGGATTAAAACAAAGTAGAGTGCAATAACGAGGTAGTCGTAAAACATAATTTTCTTTTTTTATTGCAGGTGATCAACGTTGGTCCAATTACCATTAGTTCTAATGATATCTATAAGACGTTGATAAAGACTGCCTTCTTTAAAAGTTTGATAAGGAGTATGAGATTCACCTCTAATATCTTTAACAAATTCTCTTGCTAAAAACTGCCAATTACGTTCCGTATCTCCTTTCACCTTAGGTTGGTCATCAATAATATCTTGAGGTAAAGAAAGTTCTTTCCATGTTTTGTTCTCGTCCCATATAAATAATGGCCCCATTCCATAATGACCTTTAATATATATAGCCCCTTTTGTCCCGTAAAAAACAATATGATCTTCATTAAACCTAGGGTTTAGTCCGCCATGTTTAAAAAGAATTGAAACTGGTTTTTCGGCTATTTTACTTTCTAATTGGGCCATTACAGTATAGGACCATTCTACATTGCTTTTTCCCCATTTTAGAGATGGGTCGTTAAGGTCTTTAGGAATATGATCGCGTCTATTTTTAAAATTATGAACACCTTCAACAATAGGAGCTTTTCCTAAATCATCACGAACCTCACCAATAATAGATAGTATTTTTTCACCGATTACGGAAGTAGCAATGGACATCATATGAGTAAAATTGTTGTTCAATCTTCCACCACCGTCTTCCTTACGGTGAGACCACCCAAAAGGTATGTCTCGTTCAAGATTAAAGTGCGATATAAACTCAGCTTCTACAGGTTCGCCAATTATTCCATTAGCGACTAATTGTTTGGCATAAATAACACAAGGCATATATCTAAAGCTAGATGCAAATGCTGTTTTTACATTTTTATCTTTTGCTAGTTCGTATAATTCTAATGCAGATTCGCCGGTATCCGAAAGTGGTTTATCGCTATAGACATGACAGCCAAATTCAATAGCTTGTTTAATAGTTTCATAATGCGCGCCACCAGGTGTCGCAATAGAAACAATATCTGGTTTGCAGTCTATTAATGCTTGTTTCCAGTCAGTGCCAGAATATGGAATTCCCATTTTTTTTGCTACATCACGTACAACACTAGGCGTTCTGCCTACAATACCCACAACTTCGGTACCAACTGCTCTAAAAGCATCTGTATGTCCTTGACCTGCAAACCCAGTGCCTGAAATAAGAACTTTTAATTTTTTATCCATGTGTAGCTCTTTTAATAATTTATTAAATCTATTAATTGTATTTTACCAGTTCCACAGCGTGCCATCTTCTAGTCTACTTACAGGTAGGTAAGAACGTTTGTAAGGGTATTTTTTTGCTGCCTCTTCATTAAAATCAACTCCCCATCCAGGTTTATCTTCCATGTATAATAGGCCTTCTTTTAATTGTATATTATATTGAAAAACTTCATTAAGTTCTGGAGTACCAAAACCAATAAATTCTTGAACACCAAAATTAGGCGCCCACAGATTAAAATGCATATGCGCCATTAAACAAACAGGGGACAGGTCAGGTGCACCGTGTGGAGCCATACGTACATGATATAAGGAAGCAAAGTCAGCCAATTTTTTTAAAGGAGTTAAACCGCCACCATGGGTAACTGCGGTACGCACATAATCTATCCATTGGTTTTGTATCATTTCTTTAGCATCCCAAATGGTGTTGAATTTTTCACCTGTAGCCAAAGGAGTATCAGTATGTTCTCTTATAACTTTATAACCTTCTGCGTTTTCAGTGGTTACAGCATCTTCTATAAAAAGTAGATTATATGGTTCCAAGAGTTTACAAAGTCTTGCTGCCTCAATTGGTGTTAGTCTACTATGAACATCATGGCAAAGCGCTATGTCATACCCAAACTTTTCTCTGGCCTGTTTAAAAAGCTCAGGAATAAAATTCATGTATTTTCTAGTAGACCATTCTTGCTCTGGTGGTAAGGGTCTATTTCCTTGTAATTCGTAATAGTTTTTTTTGCCTTCCATAGTGCCATAAGTACCTTTTGTTTTAGGGATAGTACATTGCAAACGAACTGCTTTGTAACCATCTTTAATCATAACCCCAAGGTTTTGCAAAACTTCTTCTATACTTTCACCATTAGCATGACCATAAACAGTAACCCCTTTTCTGCTTTTACCACCAAGTAATTGGTACACCGGCATATTTGCAAGTTTTCCTTTAATATCCCAAAGAGCCATGTCTATAGCTGCAATAGCGGCAATACTTACCGCACCATTTTGCCAATAAGCTCCTTTGTATAAATAGTTCCAAATATCTTCAATTTGATGGGCATCTTTTCCTAGAAGACATGGTGTAATATGCTCTTCTAAATAGGTTACTACGGCCATTTCTCTACCATTAAGGGTTGCATCTCCAAGTCCATATGTGCCATCCTCAGTACTAATTTTAACAGTGACAAAATTGCGGCCGGGACAGCAAACTAAAACTTTTATATTGGTTATTTTCATGGGTAAAAATCTTCTAATTGCAATTTTAAAATAATGCTCACCAAGGAATTTAATAAGTAAACATTACTCTTCAGTAGGGGCGGTGCCAGGGCCAACAGTAGCGTCTTTAAACCAGACTTCTGTATAACTCCCATTGGCGTATTGTTTTTCAATATCACCATCATAGATATCAGCGCCGGTACTCCAAACGATATTGTCTTCTGGAGATTTACCGTTGGTTTGGTTGTACGCACCTTGCTTAAAATATTGAATTTCGCCAGCATATGCATTTTCACGCTCTAGTCCGTCACGACCTATAGTAGCATATAATGTTTTAATTTGCTCTGGTAATGTTTTAGTGAATTCTGACTTTAATAAGTTTTTGGTGAATGTTACAGTATCATGGCCTTCACTTTTAAAGGTTAGGTACATGATACCTTTGTAAACATTGATTTCGTAACTAAACTCTTCTCCTAATTCAATGCCATTTTCCGGCTCATTTGGGTAGGTTGAAGCATCTGCACCAACTACAGACATATCATTCCCCCAAATGGCAGAAGAGTAATCCCATCTTTTAGAATTATCGCCTTCAGTATTAATTTCATAATTCCAAAAAACGGACCCTTTCGTATGGCCAGGAAATTTCTTATAAAATATTTTTATAGGCTCATTTTCATGTCCTTCATCACTATGAATTTGCCCTACTACAACGGAATAAGAAGCGGCAACACGAGCATCACCAGAAGTGGATACATGTTGTACTTTTAAAGTGCCTGTTAATTTACCCCCTGTTTCAGGAATCCAATGTGCTTTTTGCCCTAATTCTGTTCTAGTGTTACTTGACGTTCTTGAGGTAATACCGCTGTTAGGTGTTTTGTAAACCACCCAATCCGTAGTACCATCATTGGCAACATAAAAGAATTCATCTTTAGCGTAATTTTTAAGATTGTCCTCATACGTTCCATCTCCTAAGAGAATTTTCCATTCATCCATAAACGGAATAACATCGCTAGGGTACTTTGTTTCAACGTCACTTTTTGCAGCAGTTTCGGAAATAGTATCCGCAGATTTTTTGGCAGCATCCTTACATGAAAATAAGGCTAAAAATACTACTGCTATGCATATTGATTTTTTCATTTTTTATTTGGTTTTACTCGATAATCGAGAGGTATTATACTTCGGTTTTTACGTTTATATTAAATTCTATACGTATCTGAGTGTTGTTAATACATCAGTTTAAGTGGTAAATTTTCTTCTACTATAATTTCGCCTGAGTTTTTAATTTCATTGTTGACATACGTATTGTTTTTAGCTCCCCAAAGACGAGCTATCATTTTAACTGGGTTATTCATGAATTTGTTATTTGCAAGTTTTACATTGATAATACCATAAGTGTTAATTAAAACACCGTCTTCGTCTTTGGCACCACAGTTGGAGAACGTACTATTGGTGACTATTAAATTGCCACCTACTGTAGATTCGTCATAACCACCTCTGTAATAGTCAATCACATTTTTAGAAACATTTTCAAACTGGCAGTTATCGATAAATATGTTTTCCGCATTATACTCACCTTTGTCATCCGTCTCTTCAGACAGTTCAATACCGTTTGTGCAATTTTTAATAAGCGTAGCCTTGAAAGTAATGTACTCAGAAAAGGAAAGTTTATAAGCTTTCAATACAAAGTCAAAATCTGATATTTCCGAATCTATTACGGTTAGGTTGTATAGGCTGGACATATTTTCGCTTAAACTGGCAAAAGCGTATTGCTCTTTTTCTCCAATTAGCTGAATGCCTTTAAGTGTAAGTTTACCTTTAGGATTCATTTCAAAGGCTGCAGTTTTAGAAGCGCCTGTGTATTTAATAATTGCTTTTGTGGCAGTGTTAGAAGATGTTATCGTAAGTGTCTTATTTATTTTTAATGACGAGCTTATGTCGTATTGTACAGCTGATAATACAATAGTGTCTCCATTGTTTGCTGTTAAAACGGCATTAGTTAATTCTGCTACTGAATTTGCTGTATAGGTTTTAGAAGTAATATTATTTATAGATTTAGTATTAAACCAGACCGGACCGTATAGAGAAACATCCATCATATCCTTTTTATTCACTGGGGTACCTATCACAGCACCTACTAAATTATTCTTTGACCTAGAATTACCGAATAAATCAAACTTTATCTGGTCAAATTCAAAACCTTTGTATTGCGTAAAATCTGAAAGTGATTCATCAGGCATTAACACATCATCTTCAGCTATTGACATGGAAAAATCTTTTTGTGTTAGCCCATTAACGGTATTAAAAATAACACCTTGGTTGTTGATGATATTGCTTTCAAAATTTATTCCGTCTATAGAGTCATGAGCAATAATTGGTTGATTATCACCTTTGTCATTATAGATAAGATTATTGGCCACGATTGTTCTTATGGGTCTTGCGGATCTAATTTCAGAAGCAGGTAAAATATCCTTTTGGTCAACATTAGTACCTACTCCAAACTGCCAAGGAGACACACAGTTTACCCAGGAATTGTTAGCGACAACAACATCAGTTACTTGTAAATATCTGTTTAGTGGTGATTTTGGAATGCCGTTCATAACGGCAAGCGGACTTCTAAAAGTTTTACCATTTAAATTATAGAAATAATTGTTTGTTACCCAATGTCCGGTGCCAATTAAACGTATACCTCCAATTTGTTCAGAATTTTCATCACCTATAAAAATGTTGCCATCAACAATACAGTAATTACCATGTCTTGTTACTAAAGACCCTTCACTTTTATAAAAAACGTTGTTTCTAAATTCATTAAAATTTGTTTTGCTTGATATTACTTCAACTTCACCATTGCAATGGTCAAAAAAATTATTTGCTACAAGCGTGTAACTTGGAGCCATAGATGTAAAGCTATTTCCAATTTGTATGGTTTCAGCACTTGGACCACCCTTAGGAGGTCTTGGGCCAAAATAGTTATTCGTTATTTTATGGTAGTTTTTTATGCTGTTATTTCCAGCCAAATCAATTCTTACAGTTGGTCCTCGGTTAGATTTTCCTGCAATGTAACAATGGTCCAATTCATTATATCTTCCCTTGAATAAAACCCATAAATCGGTGTCATTTCTTTGTGATTTGTTGAAATCTAGAATTACACTATTGGTAACCTTACAATGATTAGCGACCGAATCTTGACTAATACCAAAATCGATAACAGCTTCTGATGGGGAAGAGCCATTTGTAAAATGTAAACCATCAACGACTAAATATTCACCACTAAGTTTTAAGTTAGATGAACCAGTAATTAATACTTTACCAGGTGTTTCCGCACGCAGTGTAATGGGGTGTTGCTCATTTCCATAGCCTACAAATTTGATGTTAATATCTTTCCAATCTCCATTTGCCATAACAATTTCATCTCCAGGTAAGGCTTTAGCTATAGCAGCATTTAATTCGGTTATGTCATTTACTGTTATGTCTACAGGTTTAGAATTATCGCCACAGGAGAAAAACAAAAAAATGCTAGAAATTAGAAAGAAATATTTTTTCATTATATTTTAAATTAAAATAATTTCAACTGTATCAATTGATTTTGAAAAGTCTACTTTGGTTTATATAATAAATTGGTGATAAGGTGCAAGTGATGGGGTACTAAACTTACGTATTTAATTGGTTTACCAATTTGGTTTACCAAAAATACATATATTTGTAAGAATCGCAAGTATTTAACATAAAACCTATTAACCAAATATAATAAGGATAAGAATTATGAGAGAAGATAAAAATGCGATTTCTAGAAGAAATTTTACAAAGCTATCTGCAGGCGTAATAGGAAGTATACCTTTCATGGGTTTTCCTAATATCTTTTTTAATTCAAAACCCCTGACTAAAGGGGATATTCATATAAGTTTATTTTCCAAACATTTACAGTTTTTAGATTATAATGAAATGGCCGCTGTAACAGCAGAAATGGGTTTCAATGGTGTAGATTTAACCGTTAGGCCTAAAGGGCATGTACTACCAGAACGAGTAGGAGATGATTTACCTAGAGCGGTAGAGGCAATGAAGAAATATGGTATGTCGCCTAGAATGATGACAACTAATGTTTGGGATATAACAGATGCTGAACAGCGGAAAGTTTTAGAAACGGCAAGTAAATTGGGTTTAAGTCACTACAGAACCGGATGGTTAACCTATTCTGAAGATATTGCCATTAGTAAAAGTCAGGCCTTATTTGCAAAAGAGGCCCAGGCATTAAGTAAATTAAATACGGATTTGAATCTTATAGGTTGCTATCAAAACCATGCAGGTAACCATGTGGGAGCACCAATTTGGGATATACCAACAATTTTATCTGCTTCAGATGCTAACTATTTAGGATGCCAGTATGATATTAGGCATGCGGTAGTAGAAGGCGGTAATAGTTGGGAGTTAGACCTTCGGTTAATAGAACCATTCATTAAGTCTATTGTAATAAAAGATTTTAAATGGGGAGTTGTAGATGGAAAATGGCAACCTATAAATACTCCTTTAGGAGAGGGTATGGTAGATTTTAATCGGTATTTTTCTTTATTAAAAAAATACAAAATCAATGTGCCTATATCGTTACATTTAGAGTATGATTTAGGTGGTGCGGAACATGGCGCTAAAGAAATAATAATTGATAAAAAAGAAGTATTTGCGAAGATGAAAAAAGACTTAACCTTTATTAGGACCGCTTGGGAAAGTGCAGAATAATCGCCATCAATAATTTATAAGAAGTATGACGAATAAATCAAAAACAACCGTAGAGAAATTAAAAAAAGTAAGCACTGCAACTGTAGCCACTTGCCTTTTTAAACGAGGACTAAAAAATCAATTTATACAGCATGTAAGTCCATTAAAATTGGGTAAACCAACAATGGTAGGAGAGGCTTATACTTTAAGATATATACCTGCGCGCGAAGATTTAAACCCGATAGAAGTTTTTAGAGACCCAAAACATTTACAACGCGTTGCAGTGGAAGAATGCCCAAAAGGTGCGGTTATGGTCATCGATAGTAGGCAAAATGCTAGAGCAGCATCTGCAGGTTCAATATTAGTAACCAGATTAATGGTGCGTAAAGCCGCGGGTATTGTTACAGATGGTGGATTTAGAGATTCTGGAGAGATAGCAGATTTACCTTTTTCATCGTACCACAATAGACCTTCTGCGCCAACAAATTTAACCTTACACCAAGCAATAGCCATTAACGACCCAATAGGATGCGGAGATGTAGCTGTTTTTCCAGGAGATATGATATTAGGAGATGATGATGGGGTTATGGTTATACCAGCAAATATTGCTGAAGAAGTTGCAGATGAATGCTTAAACATGACTTTATATGAAGATTTTGTTTTGGAGAAAGTTCAGAAGGGTAGTGCTGTTATTGGCCTTTACCCCATGGTAAATGAAAATATTATAAAAGAGTTTGAAGCTTGGAAAGCTTCAAAGTAATTAGAGAGTATAATTTGTATTAAAAAAGGGTTGCACATTGGCAACCCTTTTTAGTTTTACTAAATAATTTGCAAATTGTTATTCTGCATTTCGCTCTACATATTTTATAATTTGACTAGCAATATCGTTGCCTGTAGCGTTTTCAATACCCTCTAAACCAGGAGAAGAATTAACTTCCAAAATTAACGGTCCACGAGCAGATTGTAACATGTCAACACCAGCAATTCCTAAACCTAAAGACCTAGCTGCTTTTAGTGCTGCATTTTCTTCTTCATCAGTTAATTCTATAATATTAGCGCTACCGCCTCTATGAAGATTAGATCTAAATTCGCCTTCTTTACCTTGTCTTTTCATAGATCCAACTACAACACCATCTACAATAAAAACTCTAATATCTGCACCTTTAGCTTCCTTAATAAATTCTTGAACAATTACTCTGGCTTTTAAGCCATTAAAAGCCTCAAGAATTGACTCGGCACTGTTTTTATTATCAGCTAAAACAACTCCTAAACCTTGGGTCCCTTCTAATAATTTTATTACTAATGGCGCTCCACCAGCACGCTCAATTACTTGGCTTACATCCTTAGAATAATTACTAAAAACTGTTTTTGGTAGGCCTAAACCAGCTCTGGATAAAATTTGAAGGCTTCTTAATTTATCTCTTGATCTAACTAATGCTTGTGATTCAGTTGCCGTGAAAACTTTCATCATTTCAAATTGCCTAACTACTGCAGTACCGTAAAAAGTTACCGAAGCACCAATTCTTGGAATAACTCCATCGACATCTAAAATCTCTTCACCCTTGTAAATAATACTTGGTTTTTTCTTTTCGATAACTAGGTTGCATTTAGTGTGGTCAACAATAAGCATTTCATGCCCCTTTTTTTCACCAGCCTCTACTAACCTTTTAGTCGAATATAAATTTGGATTTTGCGATAGAATTACAATTTTCATTAAGTGTTATTTATGTATTAAATTATTGATTCGTTAAAAGTAATATTTTCTGTAACAGTTGCTACAAAACAAGATTGATATTTATATTTCACAATTCTTGAAATTAAATGATATGGCAACGGTTCTAAAAGCGGAAAATATACAAAGCCTTTTCCTTGTTTATAAACTCTTAGTTCTTCGTGAAATGCATCATATCCTTTTTGTGTAGGATAAAACTCAACATAAGTATTATTACCAGCAAAACAAACTAAATCTTCTCCACTAAAGGTGAAAGTAGGCATGCCGTTATTTATTCGTTCTTTAACACCAGGGGCAGCTTCTTTAATTATTTTTCTAACGACATTTAATACAAGTCTATTTTCTTTAGAAAATGTACTTATGTAAGCATCAATTGAAATAACTTGTTCATTCTTCATTTTCATTATATTTATAATTAAAATATTTTAAAAAGCATTGCTGTAAAACATAGTGCAATAAAAAATAATGCTAATCCAATATGGATGGCGTAAACTTTTAACCAAATCCAAATTTTAGAGTAAGCAGTGTTGGTTTTGTAAATTATAACATCATTAAAGTCCTTAGCGTTAACACGTTGTTTAGTATAGTTGCTTTTTTGACCTTGGTTTAACGATTTTGGCATCTTGTTATAATTTTTTTCCATGACAACGATTTAGAATTCTACAAGTTGATATTTAATCATCAGAGGGTTTTACTAAAAGCTCTGCCTCAAAAGATTCTACATATTTAAAATCATGGAACCAATAGGTAGATGAGATGATGGTAAATGTTATTCCGTCTTCATTCTTACTTTGTGTATACTGCCAAATAATATCTTTAGCATCACTAAATTCTTCTCCATTTAATTGATCATCAAACAAGCGTTTTATTAAGGTGTTTTCTGGCATGCCTTGCGCTAATAAACGAATTAAAGCTGCTTCTAAGTTTTTATTCAAAACATCATAATCTTCCGCTTTATTTGCTGAAATCGTAACTGTAAATAAAACTGCGCTTGGGTTTGGGAATTTACCATTGTAAGCATCAAATAATAATTGAGTTACATTAAAAAAATCTTCATGTAAAGATAAATCAGCGTATTCCTCCCATATTTTTTCGGTAGGCATTTCATGGGAAAGGTTGTCTATTTGGCCTTCTGTTAATTTGTCTTTAAACACATATTCCAATACAATTTTTGCACTTTCTTCTGGCTCATTATCTGTTAAGGCCATAAAGCAAATATCTTTTAGCTCGTCTTGTGCAATAGAAGCTAAATCAGGAAAATCTAATAATTCTAAAAGGTCAGCGTATTTTTTATTTGTCCAGTAATCTGGTAATTCTTTAATGGTTTTAAATTCTGGGCAAGTTATAGTGTACTTAATCTTCATGATATTTTAAAAATTTAGGTTTAAAAAGCAATTAGTAAGTTTAAAGTATTGTTTCAATAACAGGAATACGAAGAGAACTTATAAAGAAAGCTAGAGTCTCGGGTGTGGTGTAAAATAACCAAATCTCAATTTTTCTTATTACGATATGCCCTAGCAGCGTAATTTTCAAAACCCAATTACTGGAACTCTTTTTTAGCTTCTATTACTTATTCTTATGTTATGTATTCTTTAGATTAGTATTAATACACTCATATTTTAAAAGGTCACTAACGATTACTTTTTTTAATAATAAAAAGCACGGTGGATAAATTCTAAGTGTTTATAGTGGAATTACAGAAAGTGAAGGAAGTAGCTTTAAATCAATGGATTTATAAAGTGTTTTACATTAACCATAAAAAATATAAATAGCTACTTGTTTTTTCCATTATTTGATTGAAAAAAATCTTTTAATACAGACAGGTATTCATTACTAAAAAGCTCAGTAAAGCTTTGAAATAATTTTGCGGTCTCAATCTTAGATACTAGTTCTTCCTTTGCTTCTACAGGAAGTTTTTTATCTGTTTCTATTTTTTTGAAAATGTTATTTTTCATAATTAAAGTGTATCATATATTTTGACAACTTTTGCCTTAGCTCTGTTTAGTCTCATTTTTATAGCGCTTTCACCTACATCAAAAGATGCCTGTAATTCTTTTATTGAAACGTCGTCTTGATATTTTAATAACAGTATAGATTTTTCTTCAGGAGACAGTAATTCAAGTGCTTTTGTAAGTTTTTCTGCGTCAAATGTGTTTATTTCATCAATATGCACCTCTTCATCAGCAAGATGGTATTCGTGGTCATCCATTCTTTCAGAAATATGTTTCTTTTTTACATCTCTATTAACATAATTAATACAGTAATTATAGGTGATAACATATAGCCATGTAGAAAATGAGGCTTTTTCACTGTTAAAAAGCTTTAGTTTTAAAAAAACTTTCAAGAAAATTTCTTGGGTAAGGTCTTTGGCGGCACTATCATTTTTGGCAAAGCTAAAGCACTTGTTATATACCTTGTCACCATAACGATCATATAATATACCAAAAAGTTGGCTGTCTTTAGAGGTGTTGATTTTTTCGACCAGCTCATTGTCACTCATTTTTTTAGCTAAAGACATGTAAGTTTCCTTGTCAGGACCTACAATTATTAGTATAAGCATTTTGAGTATTGACATTGATTTTTAAATATATTATTTTAAAAAAAATAGTTGTGACCTAAAGATGATTTCGGGTATAAAGTAAAAAGAATTTTATCATGTTACCAATTTATAATTTATTTGAAACCGATGAAGACCATAGAAACCTATCTTATTTTGCGGCCATCGTTAGTGTAGTTGCGTCAGATGGCGTTGTCAATGAGGTTAATAAAAATGCTTTAAGCGGTTTAGCGGATAAGTTGAATATTAGCGAAAATTATTATTCTGAAATTTTTAAGAATCCAACTAAATTTGAATTAAAGCCGTTAGATTCAGACAAAGATAGGTTAGTATTTTTATTTGACCTCTTTAAGCTTATCTATAATAATCATAAAATCGAAGATACTGAAATTGATTTGTTGCATGCCTATTCTATTGGACTGGGCTTTTCGCCTTTAATGGCGTCAAAAGTTATTTTAAAATCGATTGAGACATTTGAAGATGAAAATGAAACTAATGATTCCTTTGAAGTAATTAAAAAGGTAATTTAATTTTAATTAAGCATTTCTTTTAGTTCATCACCTTCACCTATAAAAAACATATTGTTGTTCATTGATTTTTCCATTAAATTTTAATGTTCTTAATATTTCAAATATAAAATTACAACAAGCATATTATAGATATGTTTTGTTTTTGTAATATACTTTTGAACTTTTTTCAGGGAACTCTTTATTCATTTAATGTTCCAATATATGGGGAGTTTGTAGTCTTCTATTTTTTCTAATAGTCGAAATAAGAATTAGCATTTTAATTCTGTATTTTTAGTTAAACTATACATACTTAAAAATAGAATTAATGAAAAATATTTTCCGAAGTCTTTTAGTGTTAATGGTCATGGTTACTAGTACTACAGTAATCTATGGACAAAAAAAATTAGACCAACAAGTCGTTACAGATTTACAGAAAACACCTAAATATGGTTTTATACTTACTACAGAAAGACATTTTAAAGGGGTTTTAAGTATGTATGACCTTTTGATTGAAAATGGTGTTGAAATAGAGGATTACGAAATTGTCGTCAAAGGCAAAGTAGTGACCCTATTGACAAAAGGTTCTGATCTTGAAGAGTTTTTTCAAAAATATAGGGGCAAGGTAAAAGTAAGCGTTTGTAGTGTAGCTATGGAAAAGCTAGGTGTTGCAAAGAATACACTTTTTGATGGTCTAGATGTCATCCCAACAGCCTCGGTACGTATGCTTCAATTACAAGCCAATGGTTACAATACGCTGACATACTAAGAATACAAAAAAAAAGAAACCGCCCTGTAACTTTGATTTAGGTTATTTTTCTATGTAAATGCTACGGTATTAGCATCAATTTTACCTTTGGCTAAATAATTAAAATGAAAAGGCCGCTAAAACTGTATTTAGTGGCCTTTTATATAATAGTTGCTTCTATAAACAATTTCTATATTTGTGCAAATTATAAAGTCTCGCCGTAGTGAGTTTTAAACTTATAAATAACCAAAACGACTTTGGATTGTTTTGTGTTATTTACTTCGGATGTTACTCACACCTAAATCTTTAATTTTTAACCCATAAAATGAAAGTCTGTATTGCCGAAAAGCCATCAGTAGCTCGAGAAATCGCTTCCGTTATTGGTGCCAACGCCAAACATGATGGCTACTATGAAGGCAATGGCTATGCAGTTACTTATACATTTGGGCATCTTTGTACTTTAAAAGAGCCTAACGATTACAAACCGCATTGGAAAAGTTGGGATTTAAATAACTTACCAATGCTACCAGAACATTTTGAAACCAAAGTGACTAAAGATGCTGGTATTCAAAAGCAGTTTAAAATTATAAAACATTTATTCGACAAGGCTGATGTTGTTATCAATTGTGGGGATGCTGGGCAAGAAGGAGAATTAATACAACGTTGGGTTTTAAATGAAGCAAAATATAAGGGCAAGGTAGAACGGCTTTGGATTTCTTCACTTACAACCGAGGCTATACAAGAAGGTTTTAAAAAGTTGAAACCATCTACAGATTATGATAATTTATATTATGCAGGTTTTTCTCGTGCCATTGGCGATTGGCTTCTTGGGATGAATGCAACACGCTTGTTTACGTTAAAACATGGTGGCTATAAACAAGTATTATCTGTGGGGCGTGTGCAGACACCAACATTGGCGATGTTGGTAAACAGGTTTAAAGAGATAGAAAATTTTAAGCCACAGCCTTATTGGGAGTTGCAAACATTATATAGAGATACTTTGTTTAGTTATGAAGAAGGGCGATTTCTTAAGGTAGAAGAGGGAGAGAAATTGGCGAATATTGTAAAAGAACATGATTTTGAAGTTGTTTCCATTTCCAAAAAAGCGGGTAATGAATATGCACCTAAACTGTTCGATTTAACAGGCTTACAGGTCTATTGCAATACTAAATTTGGATTTAGTGCAGATGAAACTCTAAAGATTGTTCAAAAATTATATGAGCAAAAAGTAGTAACCTACCCAAGAGTAGATACTACATTTTTACCAAATGATGTATACCCTAAAGTACCAGAAATCCTTAAAAATTTAACTAATTATGCTTCTTTAGCACAGCCACTTCAAGGAAAAAAACTAAAGAAAACTAAAAAGGTTTTTGATGATAGTAAGGTTACGGATCACCACGCAATAATTCCTACTGGTCAACAAATGAACCTGCAGTATAATCAGCAGCAGGTTTATGATATAATTGCACGTCGTTTTATTGCGGTATTTTATCCAGATTGTAAAGTCTCGAATACCACTGTTATTGGTAAAGCTGAAAAAGTAAAGTTTAAAACCACGGGAAAAGAAATTTTAGAAAAAGGATGGCGTGTAGTCTTTGAAACACCAAATTCTACTGCTAAAGAATCTGGAATATTACCCACTTTTAAGAAAGGCGAAAAAGGACCACATGAGCCTTCTTTTCTTGAAAAGCAGACGAAACCACCTAAACAGTATACAGAAGCATCACTTTTAAGGGCAATGGAAACAGCAGGTAAAAAAGTTGATGATGAAGAACTACGTGAGCTAATGAAAGAAAATGGGATTGGTCGTCCTTCTACACGTGCCAATATAATAGAAACCTTATTTCGTAGAAAATATATAAAACGAAATAAAAAGCAAGTTATACCTACGATTACAGGTATTCAGTTAATAGATACCATTCAAAACGAATTGTTGAAATCTGCAGAGCTTACTGGTAAATGGGAAAAGCAATTAAAGGACATTGAAAAAGGAGCTTTTAGTGCGGGTACTTTTATTAAGCAAATGAAGCAAATGGTAGATAGTTTGGTTTATGAGGTACGTAGTGAAACTAGAAAGGCAAATATCTCGGCTGTAAATAACAAACCAGTAACAGCTACAACGAAAAAAGTAGTTGAAAAATCTACAGATTTAGCCTCAGAGGTTTGTCCTAAATGCAAAAAAGGAACAATCCGTAAAGGGAAATCTGCCTATGGTTGTTCAGAGTTTAATAAGACCTGCGATTTCGTAATTCCATTTAAGTTTGAAAGCAAGACCATTTCAGAAAAGCAATTAATTAGACTGTTTAAAAATGGCTCAACGGTAAATTTAAAAGGCTTTAAAATTAATAATACTTTAGTTGAAGGCTTGGTTAGATTTGATGAAGACTTTAAACTAAAGCTAGAACCTAAGATGGTCAAAGTTCAATCAAAGCACGCTTCCAAAGAAAATAGTTGTCCAAAATGCCACAAGGGTATTATTTTAAAAGGAAAATTGGCTTATGGATGTAGTGAATATAAAGCAGGTTGCGATTTTAGATATAGCTATAGCGCTATTCGAGAAAAAGCGAACGGACAGCCTTTGACCAAAGAGTTGGTTTTTAAAATATTTAAAGGAGAATAGAAAAAAAAGGCCTGTATTTTACAAGCCTTTTTTATTAGTGGATGAGACTGGATATAAACCATTATTCATTGGTTGGTAACCTTTTATAAGTCAAACTTAATTCCTTGTACCGGCGATATAATAGTATGAATTTCTCCTTTTCCTTTCCATTTTTTTTGTCCGTACCTGAACTATGTTAAGAACATAAAGTTCTAATGTTGCCAATAGTTCACTTATCGAATTATTTTCTTTGTCTGTTCATGATACGTGCTCTCAAATATTTTGTCTGCATTGGCAGATTCAAAACCATCACGTCTATCTAGGTCAATAGCATTTGTGTTGTTTTTTCCATTAGAGGGCAATGGTAAACGTTCAGCAAATTCAACATAACTTCCGGGTATTTCCATAGCTTCTCCATTAGCAAAAGTTGCATTAATCATTTGTGCAACCGTACTACTTTGTTTTAAGAGTCCGTCTTTACTAGTTTTAATTTTTCCTCCAGAGTTGTTTAGAACAATACCAATAGATTCTAGGAATAAATTAAAACTTTCAACAGTATTATATGCTGGAGGAAGATTATGTACACTTATGGTGTAATGATTTAAATAGTAGCGATTATAAATTACCCATGCAGCATATTCACTTTCTGCAAGTAAATCATTATAATCTTGTATGGTGGGTAGTTGCCAAAGTGGTTTATAGAAAAAATCACCTATTTCTTTAGTGTTGTTTAAATCAAGTTGGTCAACCGGATCTAAGTTTATATTCTTAGTATACTTAGCAATAATCTGTTGTGCCTTGCTTGAAAGATTATCCACCTTTAGTTCGCTCATAAAAATCCTTGGATATTTAGGTGACGGTGGGGCATACCAATAAGCATCTAATTTTTTGCCTTCAAAGTGATAATAATCTTTTTTGATGTAGCCATGTTTTAGAAATATTTTCTCAAAAGATGCTATGCCAAGGTGTGTAACTCCCAATGTTCTAAAAGCAATGTGGTCGTTTACAATGTCGTCCTGACTTTGTATCATACCATTAGAAATCATAGCATTGGTAATTTTCTCTACGTTCGGCACCCGATCGTAATACGGTTTAAAAAGTGCGTCCAGGATTTCATCAAGACCATTATTTATAATTGTTGACATATTTTAGTTTTCATTAATTGAGTAGTAAAAATAAATGTACTTTTGATAAGTAACAATTCTTATTACTTATGAAATGATTAGTATATCAAATCAATTAGAATTACGTCAATTGCGATATTTTATGACCTTGGCCGAAACTTTACATTACGGCCGAGCTTCCGAAAGTTTGCATATCTCACAATCTGCCCTTAGTCAACAAATAATGCAATTGGAATCTTTATTAGGCAATCAACTATTCAACAGAAATAATAGAAAAGTGGAACTGAGTAAGGCGGGTATACTTTTTTTAAAGGAAGCACAATTGATTACTAGGCAAGTAAATAAATCCCTAGAAAGGTGGATGGCAGAATGCAGTGGTCACCAAGGTGAAGTTAGAATTGGTTTTGTAGGCTCTGCAATGCAAAAGTATTTACCGCCATTATTAAAGCAATTTGGAGAAAAAAATACAGAAATAAAGCTTCAATTAGAAGAGTTAATAAATGCGGAACAACTTGAAGCATTAGAACTTAATAGAATTGATGTTGGTTTTATGCGATCAAATCAAATAGCTGCAGATATGATGATTAAGTCTGTATTTCAAGAAAATTTCTCTCTTGTGCTTCCAATATCGCACCCAATAACTACCTCTAATTTTAAGAATGTAGGCCAATTAGCAGAAGAAGCATTTATACTTTTCCCAAATGAAAAAAGTCCTATGTATTATCAACAAATTCTAAATATATGTGCGGATTATGGATTTAGTCCAAAAATTTCGCACAAATCTATACATGGACCAACTATATTTAAGTTGGTGGAAAATGGTATGGGAATTTCCATAGTGCCAAATTCTTTACGGGACGAAAATAACCATGCAATCCGTTTTATTGAGTTAAACAAAATTCATCATAAAACCGAACTTTTTGCAGTTTGGAAAAAGAACAATGATAACCCAGCCCTATCTAAATTCTTAGAAATAGTCTAAGATTATTACAGGTTTTAATTGGAGGGTACTATTAGCTTTATAGTATTGTTGTTTCTGGCAACCAAAATTGCTTTTGTAGTTTTGCTGCCACCTAATTTAATGGATTTCATCTTTTTACATCAGCGTCTAAAAACACACCACTTATTTTAAAAAGGTAGAGGAACAAACTGTGAGGAACCATATCCCTTTAATAACAGACCAACACTAGCAATATTTCTTTGAGTCTCAACTTCCGATTAGAATAAATTCCCTGCAGTAAGTAAAATCTGATATCCATCTTTAATGAAATGGTCAATTTGAATAGCATTGATGGAAGATGAGTCGTCCTAAAATAGGTTGACAGTTTTTAAATAATCAACAAAAAAACCAGAGAAGCTAACTTCTCTGGTTTTTTGTTGCGTGTAAAATAAGGTTTGAAATATGATAATTTAGAGATATAATCGTGACGTATAATTTCATTTACAGCCTTATAGAAACACTTGTTTAAAGAAATTTTCAATAAGGTACGTTTACTCTATCCAGCCTCTTTTATTAGAATTAATATTATCTATTTTTTTATACATTAAACTTTTTAATGATGCCGCTTCATTTGGATACTTTTTAATTAGATTGTGTGATTCATTATCCAATAAAATATCATTCAATTGTGGTTTTCTTTTCATAACGGCTCCTAATCCCATAAATAGAGGAAATGCACTATAACCACCTTCATGATATTTATAGTTATGATTCCGAACCCCAGTTATTTCACCTGAAGCGGCACTTGTGTAATAAAGGATGCTATTAGGAGACCCGGTACCTTGAAATACAGGCATTATATTAGTTCCATCAATTATACGATCGGTTGGTAATTTTATATTTAATAGAGACAATAAAGTAGGAAAAAAATCAATATTCATGGCCATTTCATCTGTGACTAGACCTTGGGGCAATTTATTTTTCCATTGAACAATTAATGGTACTCGCTGTCCACCTTCATAACTTTCTTGCTTTCTTCCTCTTAAGTTACCTGAACTTCCATTATAATCTGCGCCATTATCACTTGTAATAATCACCAAGGTATTCTCTTCAAGGCCGTTCGCTACCAAGGCATCCATTACAGATTGTACGCTGCGATCAAGGTCTTCTATAACATCGCCATACAAACCCCCTGCAGATTTACCTTCATTTTCTTTTGATGCATAATGCGGCACATGAGGAAATGAGTGGGAAAAATATAAAAAGAAGGGTTTGTCTTTATTTTTATTTATAAATTTCACAGCTTCCCGGGTATATTTATCGGTCAATTGTGTTTGGTCTAATCCCGTTATCTTAATAGGGTCCTGCTCATCTATATGCGATTTACTCCCGCTAACTAACTCAGTCTTATCTTCTTCCTCAATGGTTGCGTTCCTATAAATATGTAAAGGCAGCATGTCGTTGCTATACCGAACCCCATAATATTCATCGAAACCAAAATCGTTTGGTAAGTGTCCATCAATATCACCTAAATGCCATTTTCCTAACATACTTGTTTTGTAACCTGCGGATTTAAAAACTTCAGGAAGCAAAATTTCATCTTTAGGTAATTCATTTGCAGATCCCCTTACTTTTCTAAAATTTCCTATGGTATGACCTTCGGGAAAATAGACATGATCTCCTGCCCGAGCCCTTATTGGTAGTCTGCCAGTTAGTAAGCCTGCTCTTGAAGGCGTGCAGACAGGTGAGCTAGAGTAAAAATTTGTGAACCTAACACCATGTTTTGCAACGGAATCCATTGCTGGGGTTTTTATTAATTTATTACCATAACTACTTAAATCTCCATAACCTAAATCATCAAACAAAATTATTATTACGTTTGGCTTTTCTGTATTTTCAACTTTAATGGATTCCAAATAAGTTGTTTTTTGTTCTAAATGTTCAGGAGGAGTAGGAGTGTAATTCGCTACCTTTATAGGATACCAAACAAAGGCAGCCAAAAGAACTATAATTATCAAGAACAAAAAAAGATAACCAAAAATACTAGATATCATTTTTATTATTTTTTTAATAGTGTGCCATATTTTTTTCATAACAATTGTTTTTCGAATGAAATGTTTATTTGAGAAGTATGGGGGGTATTTGCAATTGTATTTATGTTATAGGAAATTAAAAAAGGCGTATTGTATACAACAATACGCCTAGAATTAAACTAACTCTAACAAACTGTCTTTTACTAGTTAGAAATTAAAAACCGAGTATTTTTTTTTGGAATTTATCCTCTGTCTATTAACAAATCTGGGCCTTTAATCATTTTTGAATTATGCTGTTTAACTACCTGCATAATCTTTGTAATTTCTTCAGGTTGCTTATTTGCTAAATCATATTGTTCAGATGGATCTTCTTCTATGTTAAATAAAAGTGGCGGATTATGTTCTACACGTGTATTTGGTTTATAGCCAGCTTCTGTGATAAAATGAGCTTTATAGGCACCTACTCTTACAGCGTAAAGTTCAGGTCCTCTATAATAAAAAACCTCATTTCTGGGACTTTCTTCGTTGCCGAAAAGAACTGGACTCAAATCTATCCCATCCATTTCTCTGTCCGTTGGCATGGGTACACCTGCTAGGTTACTAAAGGTATTGAAAAGATCCATTGCCGTCCCCATCCCTGTTACTAATTTAGGTTTAATAGAACCGGGTGACCAGAAAATTCCTGGTTCTCTCATTCCACCTTCCCAAGTTGTTCCTTTTCCTTCTCGTAATAACCCTGCACTACCTCCAGATATACCAGTTGGTAACCAAGGACCGTTGTCTGAAGTAAAAATAACAATCGTGTTTTTATCCAAACCTTCAGCTTCTAGTAAGTTCATTATTTGACCAACTCCATAATCGATTTCTTCTACAACATCTCCATATAATCCTCTTTTGCTAGTACCTCTAAATTCATCGGAAACGAATAATGGAACATGTGGCAAACTATGTGCTAAATACATAAAAAATGGTCCTTCCTTGTGTTCTTTAATCCATTTTACTGCTTCTTCTGTATAGCGTTTTGTTAAGGTGTTTTGCTGAGCGGGCCTTTCAATAACTTTGGTGCCACGCATAATAGGGACATTAAATTCTTCGGGGGTACGTTCGTCATAAGTATCTGTGTATCTGCCAAAATATTCTTCTATAGAAGCTATTTTTCCTGTGTGGTCCATGTCGTTTGAATAGGGTATGCCGTAATAATCATCAAATCCATGATTTGTTGGCAAATACTCTTCCTTATGCCCTAAATGCCATTTACCGACCATGCCAGTGGCATAGCCTGCAGATTTTAATTGCTCCGCTATCGTAATTTCATTTGCAGGAATTCCATTATGCGAATCAGGGAAAAAGACCCCGACTTTTGAACTGGTAAGCCCATTTCTAACAGGTAATCTGCCTGTCATTAATGCTGCTCTACTTGGAGTGCATACTGCAGCACCTACATAAAAATTTGTCCATTTTTGACCTTCATAGGCCATTCGGTCCAAATTAGGGGTATTAATAGTTGGATGTCCGTAGGAACTTAAATCTCCATACCCCAAATCATCTGCGAAGATTATAACGATATTGGGTTTTACCGGCAATTGGGACTCTTGACTTTGAAGTGTATAGGAAAAGGTGAATAGTCCTAGTATTAATGCTCCTAATATTAAGTTTGAACTTATGGATTCTTTACTTATTATTTGTTTCATTGCTTTGTTATTTTTGTTGTTAATAGCCTGCATTCTGTATTAAACCTGGGTTAGCATCTAATTCAACCTGAGGAATAGGAAAAAGTCTATGGTAATCTTGAGCGTTTTTACCTCGACTAACGGCGTCTGAGATGAAAACATCTTGTCTAATCATGTCTTCTCTTCTTTTACCTTCAAAAAATAATTCCCATGCGCGTTCTTGTAGTAATGTTTCACGGAGCGTCTCTTTTGTAAAACCAGCTAAGGTTAAATCATCTATACCGGCCCTGTTTCTTACTTCATTGATTAAATCAATTGCAGGTTGGGTTGGTCCTGATATTTCGTTTAATGCTTCTGCACGACTTAAAAGAATATCGGCATAACGTATGGCAGGTATGTCGTTTCCGGCAGTTGCACCTACTGAACCTGGGTCAAATTCTATTTTGTAAGGAAATGATCGGTCGTTTCCTAAGCCTGGCACAACTTCGCCTGTATTAGTGCTTACATACTCAGTTATAATATAATTTTTACGCTGGTCATTTGCATCGAAAGAATTTACAAAATCATCATACAAGTAAGTTCTTGCGGCGAAAACAGTGTTATTAGGATATGGTCTTGGGTAATCTGGAGGAAAAACCAAAGCGTCAATAGCTTGGCTGGCAGTTGGTGATGTACCATCTTTTGGTAAAACCCATATTAATTCATTATTACCTTCATTTGCAATACTAAAAACTTGTCCATAATCTGGTAGAAGTTCATATACACCTAAATCAATAATATCTTGGGCCATATTAGCTGCATTTTCCCATTGTTTAGTATTTAAATAATATTTACATAAAACGGCCATGGCTGCACCTTTAGATGCACGACCAAGGGCTGGGGCTTGAACCGGTAATGTAGATATGGCAGTTAGTAATTCTTGTTCAATAAATTCCTGTACTTCACTTTCCGATGCTCTTATTAATAACGGGTCGTCAGTAGATGACTTGTATAATGGTACCGGACCGAATAAATTATAAAGTTCAGAATAGTCCCAACCACGAAGGAAATGTACTTCGGCTTCTGTCAATTGTTTGAATTCTTCAGAAAAGGCCTCGTTATCTAGGTTATCCAAAACAATATTGGCATCTCTTATTGAATTAAAATAAATGGTCCATTGGGCTCTAATATGGTCATGGTTACCGTCCCAAGTAAAGTCTATTTCAGAAAGCCATAAGTTTTCAATAGAACCACCTTGCCCCCAAACTTCTCCTGTGGTCATAGAAGCTAAATGGTATGAGGACCATGAATCTTGTAGTCCAGGTCTATGTGCATATGCGTACGAGGCATTTAAAACTGATTTTATTCCCTTTTCACTCGTAAATAGAGTGGATGGAGCTAGTTCTGAAAACACTTCTTCATCTAATCGTTTTTCACAAGCAAGTATGCCTATGAAAACCAATAGTATTATTGATTTGTTTATATATGATTTCATTATATTTTGTTTTAGTATTGTGATTAAAAATTAGCTGTTAACCCTAATAGATAAGTTCTAGCTGTAGGATAACTACTATAATCGACTCTTACATTACTTGAGCCAAGAGAGTTTGATTCTGGGTCGAATCCACCATAATCAGTGATGGTAAATAAATTTTGACCAGTAACATAGACTCTTAAGCTATTTAAAAAGTTAATATTGTCTACGGGAACCTTATAGCTTAGTTGTACATTTTTTAAGCGAAAGTAAGACGCATCTTCAACCGTCAAAGTATTTACTTTACTTGCACCGTAAGCATTTGGATTTACAGAAGAAGGCCATTTGGCATCTGTGTTCTGTGGTGTCCAACGGTCAGTAATAGTTCGGGATTGACGATTTCTTCTAAAATTTGCAGGATAAAGAGATTCGATTAAATTGATATTGATTAAGTCAGCTCCTTCTTGACCTTGAAAAAATACATCTAATTGAAAGTTCTTATAACTAAAGGAGTTTTGAATACCATAAGTAAAATCAGGAAAAGGACTTCCTATAATAGTTTGGTCGGCAGGGGTTATGGCTCCGTCACCATCACGATCTTCAAAAATTGGATGTCCTGGTTCTGCTATGGGTTGTGCCGAATTTGCTATATCGTCTCCTTCTTGAAAAATACCGGTTACTACATAGCCGTAATAAGAAGCAAGCGGATCTCCTTCTCTAATAATTGCTGTATTTCCTACAGCCATTATATTACCCGTTACTATGCTCTCTATTCTACCTAAATCAACTACTTTGTTTTTAACAGCGGAAAAATTTAGTGAAGTGTCCCATTTAAAATCATCTGTAATGATATTGGTTGTATTGATTAAGACTTCAAATCCTTTATTTTCTACCTCACCTACATTACTTAGAATGGAAGCATAACCAGAAGCCAAGGGTAGTGGTAGGTTAAATAGTAAGTCTTTGGTGTTTTTAGAGAAATAATCTAATGTTGCACTAATTCTTCCATTAAGCATAGCGGCATCTACACCAATATTAAATTGTTCTGTAGTTTCCCATTTTAAATCATTATTTGCTTTACGTGACGGGATAACACTACCTAATACAGAATTACCTAAAACCACATTTGGACCAGATTGAAAAGTTAACTGTGAATTGTAATTACCTATTTCTTGATTTCCAGTTAAACCCCAGCTAGCTCTTAATTTTAATTGGCTGAATAAATCTGGAATAAATTCTTCTTCATTAAGTTTCCAACCAAAAGCAAACGATGGAAAATATCCGAACTTGTTATTTTCTCCAAATCTAGATGAGCCATCTGCTCTAATAGACCCTGTCAATAAAAATTTGTCATACAGGTTATAATTAACTCTGCCTAAATAAGATAACAATGTGTTCTCTTCGGTACGGCTTCCTAATTGGTCGGTATTGGTATCCCCTAATTCAAGATTGTTGGTCCCAATATCATCGGATGGGAATCCACTTATATTACCAAAGAAGTTTTTTAAATTAAACTTTTGATAGGTGACACCGCCCAAAACAGAAATGTTATGATTTTCATTAAAGGTTTTGTTATAGTTCATGGTATACTCAAAAAGGTAATTTGAGCGTTCCAATACATTAATATTTGCAATTCCGTTCGCCGCACTACCTCTAATAGTTTGTGTAGAATTGTAAATATCTCGACGTGATGTTTGACGGTCTGTTCCAAAATTAAATTTACCTGAAAGTTCATCTGTAAATTCATAATTCAAATAGGCATTACCAAAAGTTCTGTTCGTCTCATTTTGACTTAATATGCCATTAACAAGTGTTACAGGGTTATTTACGGTAAGATTAGCTGATTGAGAGAAGGTGCCATCTGCATTATAAATAGGTTCAGTAGGGTCATACAAAAGTGATGAGTATATAGGGCCCGCATTTTCGTTGGTCTGTATTCCATCAATATTGTTATTATCCTTAATAAGACTTGTATTGAAGTTTAATCCAATTTTAGCTTTATCGCCAATATTAGAATCTACATTAATTCTGCCAGTGTATTTTTTTATTCCAGAATTCTTAACAACGCCTTCTTGGTCAAAATAATTGAAAGAAGCATATACAGATGTATTATCGCTTCCTCCACCAACTGAAAGGTTATGACTTGTAATAGGAGCTGACCTAAAAACTTGGTCCTGCCAAAAATTTCCATTACCAATATTGGTTATATCTTGAGCTGAGAATACTGGAGCATTTCCTTGTTCTTGGGAAAGATCATTAATAGCAGTGATATATTCACTTGTTGAAAGAACATCAATTGTCTTGGCAACTGATTGTATTCCACTGTAAACATCATAAGTAACACTCATTTTACCTGATCTACCCTTTTTAGTAGTAATCATTACTACTCCATTAGCCCCTCTAGATCCATAAATTGCGGTTGCAGAAGCATCTTTTAATATTTCTATGGATTGTATATCTGCAGGATTTAGAGAATTTAAAGGGTTATTTGGACTTTGATTATCGCTGACCTCTGCCGCATTTCCCGACCCTAAATTTGGGCTATTGTCAATTGGAAAACCATCAATTACATAAAGAGGCTCATTACTGGCATTTAAGGAACTTGCTCCTCTAATACGTATAGAAAGGCCACCTCCTGGAGCAGAACTAGATTGGTTAATTTGAACACCAGCAGCACGCCCTAACATCATTTGGTCTACAGAGGCATTTGCGCCTGGGTTTAGATCTTCTGATTTTAATGATGATACTGAACCTGTTAGGTCACTTTTTTTCTGTGTACCGTAACCAACTACAACTATTTCATCTAATGCAGCAGCACTTTCTTCTAGAACTATAGTCAATGAGCTTTGCCCATTAATGGGTATCTCTTTAGATGAAAAACCAATATAGGTCACCGATAAAATGGCATCACCACTACTTACTGAAAGCTCAAAGTTTCCATCAAAATCGGTCTGTGTTCCGTTTGTGGTTCCTTTTTCTAAAATATTTGCTCCTGGAAGCGGTTGACCGTTTTGGTCCTGTATAATACCTTTGACTGAAAAGTCTTGTGGAAGAATAATGGGTGGAGTAATTTCTTTTTTTACTTCTGATTCAAACAGTATTACTTGCCGATCATCAATGCGATAATCGATCCCCTTATTTTTTAAAGTACTATCTAAAATAGTTTTTAAGGTTGCGCCTTTAATTTTTATTGAGATATTTCCTCTGTTGGCAAGAACATTGTCATTGTAAAAAAATATGTATTCACTATTGCTCTGTATTTCTTGAAAGAGAGTTTCAAGAGGAACTTCGTTTACTTCAATATCTAATTTTGTTTGAGAATAGGTGATGTTTGCATACGCAGAACTTAGTCCGATGGCGATGAATAACATAAATATTCTCATAGTTGTGTGGATGACGTGTGCGAGACTAAATTTGTCCCAACAAGCAGTACGCCTATTAAAATAATTCATAATTTTGTAATTCAGTTTAGTTAATATTGCTTTTAATGGTGGTATTAATCACATAGGCCGGGAGATGTTCGAGCATCTTTCGGCTTTTTTATTAGCTCAATTTTTGGTCATAGGCAAGTAGTTTTTTGTTAGTTTGAGTTGATTAGTTGAAATGTGCCGTTAGTGTTTTTTACTTTAAAATTGGAGGTTTCTCCAATCAATGAAATAACCTTTTCCACATTTTCTTTTAAATCGAGGTTTCCAGAAAAAGTTTGTTTGGCTAAATCATTATTTTCAATATCTATCTCAATATTATAATATCTAGACAGTTTGGTCATAATGGATTTTAAATCGTTATTTTTAAAAATTAAGAAGCCCTCTCTCCAAGAAAAATAATCGTTTACATTAACTTCTTTGGTCAGTGCTTTTTTGGAAATTGAATTATAACTGGCTAATGTTCCAGGTGTTATTTTTACGCCTTTAATATTTTTGTCTGTGTAGTCAATTTTTACACTTCCAGATTTTAGAACTGTAAAATTTAATGCATCTTCTTTATAGCTACTAACATTGAAAACGGTACCCAGAACTTCAATTTCTTGATTGGCCGATAATACTTTAAAAGGTTTATTTGGATTATGAGTTACCTCAAAAATGGCTTCACCTTCTAAATACACTTCCCTGTTATTTCCATTGAATACTGCAGGGTATATTAATTTAGAACCTGAGTTAAGCCAAACCATAGATCCGTCGGATAATTTAAGATCGGTTCTTTTTCCAAATGGTACTAGAATAGTATTAAATAGAGCTTTGTCATTATGCATAGATTTTTGATTAACCGTTTTTCCAGATCCTAAAACAACCTCTTCACCGGTATCGGAATAATGTACTGTGGTATTCTCCCCATTTAAATTTAAATTGTCTCCACTTCCTAAAATAAGGGTTACACCATCAACCTCAGTAGAATTTAAGTCCGGTGAAGTCTCAACAAAATTTTCAATAGAAGAGTTTGGTTCAGGTTTAAAAAACAGGCTAACACCAATAATGAAAATTAAGGAAGCAGCAACCATAAGGATTCTTCTGTTCCTTTTTATTTTTTTGGATTGCCTAGCTGATTTTAAAATACGATTTCTAAGATTTTGTTTTTCAAAATCGGTAAGATTTTCGTTAGGTGTACTTTTTGTCATAATTAATAGATAAAAAGGAGGTCATTTAATAAGCGAATAAAATCCCCTTCAACTATAAGAGAGGATATTCGAAAGAACATAGACAAGAAAATTGGTTTTTTTATAAAAAAGTAAAAAGTATAGCGAGAATACCACCTCTAAGAATCTTTAGAGCGCGGTAAATAATAGTTCTAGCAGATGAAATAGATACGCTCATGCTTTGAGCAATTTCTTCATATGATTTTTCTTCAGTAAAACGCATGTTTAAGACCTCTTGTTGGTTCTTGGTAAGTAAATTCATGGCGCGATTTACCTTTTCTTTTATGTAACTAGAATGTTCAGTATTTATAATTTGCGATTCGTGCGAAGGTGTGTTAATGTCATTAATAGAAATAGTATGTAAAATTTCCGTATCCTCTACATTTATAACTTGTAGACCAGATTTTTTATATAATGTTCGTTTTAATGATAGGAATAAATAAGATTTAACATTGGTTACTTCACCAAGGTTACTATGATATTTGTATAAGTTTAAGAACAAATCGTGGATACTATCCATAACTGAAGTTTTGTCCTTAGTCAAACTCATTCCAAAAGTGAAAAGGTCATCTATATAAATGTCATAGAGCTTTCCCAAGGAATCCATGTTTCCTTTCTGTAACTCCATCCAGTATGTCTTTTCATCATTTCTAGACATTATAGATTATTTTTTCTTTGTTTGGCCATACTTAATAAATTGGTCAATGTTTAATTTAAAAATTAAAGGAAACATTTGTCAAAATAAATATCATTAAACTATTCGTAATATCTAGTTTTAATATTGACACTTCATTAACAAATGTATTAAAATATTAATATATTCTTAAAAAATTAATTTTAATATAGAATTTCTTTAAGGGTGTTTCTTATAGATTACCATTTAACTTATTCATTTTTAGCCAAATAAAATAAGAACGATTTCCGCACAATGTTTAATATTGATTTATTCAATTTTAAAAAAAAACTATATTTTTTTGTCTATATCATTCAAAGAATTTACTCTATTCATTAGATAGCTATGTTTCATATTTTGAAGTGTACTTTTGGGAGCTCAAAAGTGTTATGTTTTTATAGCTTTTATTAAAACAAGAATATCATTTTAAATGAAAAAGACTCAAATTATTTCCGTTCTAATTATCTGTTTTTCAGTATTTAATGGTTTTGCAAAGCAATCCCAAGAAATAAAAAAACGCCCTAATATTGTTTTTATCATGTCCGATGATCATGCCTATCAGGCAATTTCGGCATATGATACTAGTTTGATCAATACACCTAATATTGACAGGATAGCTAAGATGGGTATGTTATTTACGAATGCCAGCGTTACAAATTCTATTTGTGCGCCTTCTAGGGCAACCTTGTTAACAGGTAAACATTCTCACATAAACGGGAAGGTGGATAATGTTTCACCATTTGATACTACTAATGTTACATTTCCTCAATTATTGCAAAAAGCGGGCTATCAAACAGCTATGTTTGGAAAACTTCATTTTGGTAATAACCCGAAAGGATTTGATCAGTTTAAAATTTTGCCTGGTCAGGGTTCTTATTATAACCCAGATTTTATAACCAAAAACGAGGGTGAAATTAATGTAACCGGTTATGTAACTGATATTGTTACAGATATGACATTGGACTGGCTGGAATCAGAACGTAAAAAGGAAGATCCGTTCATGTTAATGTATCTTCATAAAGCGCCTCACCGTTCTTGGCTAATGGCAGAAAGACACATGGAAGAGTATACTCAAAAAGAATTTAGAGAACCCGCTACTTTATTTGACGATCATGCGGGTATGCCTGCAGCAAAGGTTGCACAAATGAATATACATGGCAATATGGGGTGGGCTGCAGATAGTAAGTTATATCCTGATGTGATGGATGAAATGGGATTACAGGAGCAAATAGGTTATGATAAGCTTAGATTTGAAATGGGTGTTGGGAGATTAAATACGGAGCAAAGAGCAAATTTTGATAAAGCCTATAAACGAGTTGCCGAGGATTTTAAAAAGAACTATCCTAACATGACTGATACAGATTTAGCGAAATGGCGATATCAAAGATATATGCAAGACTATTTAGGGACTATAAAATCTGTAGATGAAAATGTCGGTAGAGTGTTAGATTATCTTGAAGAAAATAATTTAATGGATAATACTATTATAGTTTACACCTCTGATCAAGGTTTTTACTTAGGTGAACATGGCTGGTTCGATAAGCGTTTTGTATATGATGAAAGCTTAAAAACGCCACTTTTGGTGTCATGGCCAAATAGAGTAAAGGCAGGTAGTGTATCAAATGAACTTGTTCAAAATTTAGATTTTGCCCAAACTTTTCTTGACGTTGCGGGCGTTGATCAACCAAATGATATGCAAGGAGAAAGTTTAATGCCCGTTCTTACAAATGATTTGAAAGATTGGAGTAGGGAGGCAGTTTATTATCACTATTACGAGCATCCATCTGAGCATAACGTAAATAGACATTATGCAGCGATTACCAAGAAATATAAGTTAATACATTATTATTTTGATTTGGATTATTGGGAATTGATCGATAGGGAAAAAGATCCCTTGGAACAGTATAATTATTACAATGACCCTGCATATACTGCTATAAAGGAGGAATTACATGAAAAGTTGGACGCATTACGAGAATTATATGGTGATAACGAAACAATTAGTAGGAAGTATATAGATGAATTTATGCCTTTAGCTAAAGAAGGGAAAGTCTTCGGTGTAGAAAAACCTATTTTAGACCCCATCATTGAAAAATGGGAAAGCTCAAAAAAGGGTAATTAATATTTTAAATGCTAAGTTATTTAAAACGGGATGAAGTAATCATCCCGTTTTTATATGTTTTAAACGTTATTTTGGATTAAAAATAGGATTTAGTAAGATATCCTATTACACCCTTCATTGTTAGGAATTTTTATATAGTGTTTAATTTTTTTGAGTTTTTACTTTGAGTATTAAAAGAAGAAATTAGGTAAGCTAATCTTCTATTTTTGGTTACATATTTTAATGGTTACGTTTTTGGTTGGCCGTTCTCATCTTTCTAAGTAGTACGCACTTAAGAATGTTATTCGTATCACCTTTCGTGGAAGTCAAAATTCCCACCATAGGGATATATTTAGGATCTGCGTAATTATACTTCAAACCTTGGTTATATGTAGTATTGACTACAACCTGTAAGATTTAAAATATAATATATGAAAAAAGCCTCTGAAATTTCAGAGGCTTTTTCTTAGTAGCGGGGACTGGACTCGAACCAGCGACCTTCGGGTTATG
>TARA_R110002051_G_scaffold43159_2_pt1 | contig 73174 bp, 64 predicted proteins | sample TARA_R110002051 | Tara Oceans TARA_R110002051 (sample SAMEA4397023) | marine metagenome | biome: Polar Biome; feature: [MES] marine water layer (ENVO:01000295) within the mesopelagic zone...; material: water (ENVO:00002006), including particulate matter (ENVO:01000060) such as......
ATTTTCCCGTCAATCAGCTCGCGAAACAGTCCGCAGAGACTGACGAAACCTTCGGACTGGGGTGACAGGCGCAGCGATGCCACGCCGGCCTCACGCAGGCCGGGCACCTGATAGGCCGCGTTGGCGCAGCTTGCCGAGAGCGTCTGGACTCCGTTGACCGCCAGAAACGGCTGTCCGTCCAGGGTGTCGACCGCGCGGCCATCTGGATCGTCGCCGCAAACGAACTGGCAATTGTCCTTGGCCCGATCATGCAGACGCGCGTGATAGCAGCGCCCCGAGATCGCCAGCGGCAAGCGGCCCCATCCCCACACCTCGATCGGGATTGTCGCGGCCTTGGCCAGGGTGGCAATCGAGCTCAGCGGCAATTCCGGCGGCAGGCAGATGCGTGTTGCGCCGCGCGCGGCGAGCCAGCCCAGCGTGCCTTCATTGTAGACATTGACCAAGGGGCCGACGGAGAAGGCGGCGTCGGCGGCAAGATGTGCCATTGTCGAAAGGTCGTTGACCTCGACCTCAAGCCCCATGTCGGCCAGTTCGGCGGTCAGCTTGCGTTCGCGCTTGAGCGTGATCAATGCGAGGCTGGTCATGGCAACCGTCTTTCCCGCCGCCTGCAGACGCTCGACGACTTCGGGGAAATGAACCTGGTAAAACGGCAGCCGCTTGGAGCAGACCAGTTCGCCCAGCACCACGGTTTCGACCGGTGCCTCGTCGGCGAGCCGCAGATAAAAGTCACGCCAGATGGCAGCGTCCCAGAAAAACTGGTTCGGTCCGACAGTCAGTTCCATGTTCGTGTATCCCTCTCGCCTATCTCCATGTCTTGCGATAGGCCCCGGTGGTAGCGGCCTGGCCTTCTGTCAGGCTGGCAAGTGTGCCAGGCGGCACCGGATTTCCCGCCGCCACCGCTTCAACCGCGCTGCGGAAACTGCGCACCACCTGCGCCACATAGGAGCGTGATCGCTGCCTGCCCTCGATCTTGAGGGCCGTCACGCCGGCTTTCGCCAGCGCCGGGATCAGATCCTTGGCGTCCAGGCTGCTGGGGTCTTCGAATACATAGCCGGTTTTGTCGCCCGAGTGGAAACAGCCCTTGCACAGCGTCGGGTATGGCGCTGGCGCGTCCTTGGCGTTGCGGTGGATGGTGTAGCCGCCAAGTTTGGCTGCCAGTTCGCCTCTGGTTTCTTCATATTGCACATGCGAGGGCGGTGAGCAGACACCGTTCATGTTGGGTGATTTGCCGGTGATGTAGGACGACAGCGAACAGCGTCCCTCCGCCATCACGCAAAGCCCGCCAAACACGAAGACTTCGGTTTCCACTTCGATCTCGCGATTGATCGCGGCGATTTCGGCGACAGTGAGCACCCGTGGCAGCACAACGCGGCGTACTCCAAAGGCTGATGCGTAGAAGTTGATGGCGTCGGGATTGGCTGCCGCGGCCTGCACCGAAAGATGACGTCGCAGGCCAGGGTGATGCTCGTTTGTGTGGGCCAGAAGGCCCAGATCGGCCAGAATGACCGCATATGCGCCCGCGGTTTCAGCGTCGGCCACCGCGCGGTGCCAGAGCTGTTCCGCCCCGGCACGAGGAAAGGTGTTGATCGCCACCAGCACCTTGGCGTCACGATGGCGGGCATAGGCAACGCCAGCAGCCAGTTCCTCACGACTGAAGTTCAGGCCGGGGAAGTTGCGGGCATTGGTTTCATCGGCAAAGCCGCAATAGATGGTGTGGGCTCCGGCGTCGACTGCGGCGCGCAGGGCTGCCGGGGTGCCGGCAGGGCAGACGAGTTCCATCATTGCGGCATCTCCGCCCGGCGCAACGGCATGCCGGTCCTGCGTGCGACAAGATCGATGAACGGGTACAGAAGCGTGCTGAATGGTCCCGAAAAACCGGCTATTTCCGCGCCCAGATCAAGCTCGGAATCATCAATGGCGTTGCGCAGCGCCAAGGCGGCGGCGGTGTCGCCGTCAATCACCAGATCGCGCGAGAAAAACAGCGCATCGCCATCCCAGGTGCCGTGCACCAGACCCAGCAGCGCAGCCAGCGGCCCGGCGATACGTGCGTCTGCCGCGGGCGGGTGGCGGTGCAGGGTGATGCGCATGGCTGTCGGGTGAGGATGCAGCAGCAAGGTGACAGGCAGATCGGTGGGGACAATGGCAAACCGGCAACCGGCATGCGGCCCCAACCGGTCGATCAGTCCCGGGTGACGGATGACAAGCCGCCGCGCCAGCATTGTCAGCGCCTGGGCCAAAGGTGTCAGCGGCGCCGCTCGCAGGACGCCGGCCAGCAGCGCCGGGATGGTGGGAAATGACGTGTGAATATCGGACACATGAGCCTCGGTCGGAAGACGGCAGTTGTTATGCGAGTCTAATCGCGTGGCGGCGTGGAAGACTTGACATATGTCAAGTTGAAGCGCGAAGCGGGCTGTTAACACATCAGAATCCCAGCCAAGGAAATCATCTTGGACGCCATCCACCGCCATCTTCCCGTCTTTGCAAATCTGCGCTCGTTTCTCGAATGGTCGGAGGGACAGGGGGATTTGTTGCGGGTTGCTCGACCCGTGGCAACCAGCCAGCAGATGACCGCGGTCCATATGAAGGTGTTGCGGGCGGGCGGGCAGGTGCTGCGGTTTGACCAGCCGGTGTTACCCGACGGCCGCACCTCTGACGTCCCGGTGGTGGCAAACATCTTCGGCACACGCCGCCGCGTCGCAGCCGGTCTGGGATTGCTGCCCGAACAAATCGCCGATTTCGGAGGGTTTCTGGCCGAATTGCGCGCACCTGCCCCGGTTGACGGGATGCGCGATGCGCTGTCTCGCTGGCCGATGCTGAAGGCCGCGCTGAGCACCCGGCCCCGCATGTTGCGCAAGGCGCCGGTGCACAATGTGGTGACGGAAACCCCCGACCTGACGAGGCTGCCGGTGCAGACCTGCTGGCCCGGTGATGCCGGACCGCTGATCACCTGGCCGGTTGTGCTGACACGGCCCCGGGGCAGTGACGCGCAAGCTGTCGCAAATTATAATGCGGGCGTCTATCGCGCGCAGGTGCTGGGCCCTGACCGGCTGATCCTGCGCTGGCTGGCGCATCGCGGAGGTGCGGCGCATCATCGCAGCTGGGCGCGCGAGGGTGAACCGATGCCTGTGGCCATTGTGCTGGGGGCCGATCCGGCAACCTTGCTGGCCGCAGCGCTTCCCTTGCCCGAAACCGTGTCCGAACTGGCATTTTCAGGCGTTCTTCGCGGCACGCGCACGGAACTGGTGCCGGCACGAACGGTGCCGCTTCTGGTACCTGCCCATGCCGAAATGGTGCTGGAAGGCTGGGTTTCCGCGACCGAAACCGCGCCGGAGGGGCCGTTCGGGGATCACACCGGCTATTACAATGCGGTCGAGAGATTTCCGGTGATGCAGGTGACCGCCCTGACCCATCGATCCAATCCGCTTTACCTGTCAACCTCGACCGGACGTCCCCCGGATGAACCGTCGGTCATCGGCGAGGTGTTCAACGATCTGGTCCTGCCGGTGATACGCCAGCAAATTCCGGAAATACGCGATCTCTGGTTGCCGCCCGCTGCCTGTTCCTATCGGATAGCGGTGGTGGCAATCGACAAGCGTTATCCGGGGCAGGCGCGCCGCGTCATGATGGCGTTGTGGGGAATGTTGCCGCAGTTCAGCTATACCAAGATGGTGATCGTGGTGGATGCCGACATTGACGTGCGCAACTGGGATGACATCGCCTGGGCCATGGCCACAAGGATGGACCCGGGGCGCGATGTGCTGATGCTGGATCGCACGCCCATGGATTACCTCGACTTTGCCTCGCCGGTTGAGGGGCTTGCGGGCAAGATGGGCATTGACGCGACCACAAAGATCGGCACCGAAACCTCGCGCGAGTGGGGTCAGGTTATCGCGACCTCACCGGAGGCCGAGGCTTTCGCCGACAATCTGCTGGCTGAAATCGGAGGCGCGCGATGAGGGTTATTCTGGGTGTTTCGGGGGCTTCGGGCGCGGCCTTGTCGGTCGCGGCCGCAGGGCATCTGCGCGCGCTGGGCGCCAGCATAGATCTGGTGGTAAGTGCGGCGGCGGAACGGACGCTGGCTACGGAATGCGGCCCCGACGCCCTGGCGCAACTGACCGCCCTTTGCGATCGAAACCATAATCTGCGTGATGTGGGCGCAACCATTGCCTCGGGTTCTTCGCCGGTGGCGGGGATGCTGGTTGCTCCCTGTTCGATGCGCAGCCTGGCCGCGATCTCCATGGGGCTGGACGATAATCTGCTTACCCGCGCGGCGAGCGTGCAGTTGAAGGAGCGCCGGCCGCTGGTTCTGCTGGCGCGGGAAACACCCTTGACGCTGGCCCATCTGCGCAACATGACGGCGGTGACGGAAATGGGAGGCATCGTCATGCCACCGGTGCCGGCATTTTATATGTGTCCCCGGACAACTGACGAGATCGTGCAGCAGATCGCGGCTCGGGCGGTTGACCTGCTGCGTCTTGGTGCTCCGGTCGCGCAAGCCTGGGCGGGCGAGGCCCAATGACGAAATTTTCCGGGCATCCCGTCCTCTCTGAATCCTGAAGCAAGCCGCGAACCGGCCTTCAGATTGCGAGGGAAACATGCCTGTTCTCGCGGTGCTTGAGCGAAGGTCCGGTCGAAGGTCTCAACAGTTCGGGTCTGGCGCGCCGTTCATTGCGAGGATCGCCGAACTTGCGTGCCTTCCGACCGAAATGCGTTTATTGCTGGATGGCGACGGAGAGCCGAGGACAATGACCAAAACCGGGGATCGGACAGACATCGGCATGGTCGAGGCCGCACGCGGGCTGCTTGTCCGTACGGTCGAACTTCATGACGGGCGCGTTAAAGCCTACCACATTGTCTCGCCAACAGACTGGAACATCATGGCGCACGGTATTGTGGCACGGTGCCTGGCCACACTCGACGGGCATGACGAGGCCGGCAGGATTTCGTCTGCCCATCCGGTGGGCAACGCCATCGATCCTTGCGTCGCCTGTGAAGCGAGGGCAGCCTGATGCACGAGATGTCGATCTGCGAAAGTATTCTGGGCGTTTTGAAGGATCAGGCGCGCGAGCAGAAATTCGACCGGGTCAAGCGGGTCTGCGTCGAGATCGGGCCGTTTTCAGGGGTCGAAATCGAGGCGCTGAAATTCGGCTTCAATGTCGTCATGCGCGGTTCCATTGCCGAAGACGCCATACTGGATATCATCGAGACACCGGCCAAAGCCTGGTGTTTCTCCTGCGGAAAGGACATCGTCATCGAACAACGGTATGATGCGTGTCCCGACTGCGGATCGCACCAGTTGCAGGTGACAGGTGGCGAGGAATTGCGGATCAAGCAACTGGAGGTCAACTGATGTGTACGGTTTGCGGATGCGGAGAAGGTGAAGTCCGGGTCGAGGGCGCCGACAAGGCGCATGCCCATCACCACGGCCACCATCATGATCATCACCCCCACAGCCATGATCACGGCGGCTCGATCGACTATGGCACAGGCCCCGCCGGTGCGAGCGTCGCCAGCATGAGCCAGGGCCGGATGATCCAGCTCGAACACGACATTCTCGCCAAGAACAACAGTTACGCGGCTGAAAACCGCGGCTTTTTCTCAAGCCACGGCATTCTGGCGCTCAATCTCGTCTCCAGTCCCGGGTCCGGCAAGACGGCTTTGCTGGTCAAGACCATCGAACTGCTTGACGGCCGGCTCAAGAGCTATGTGGTCGAGGGGGACCAGCAGACCTCCGCCGACGCCGAGCGCATCCGTGCAACCGGCGCGCCCGCGATCCAGATCAACACCGGCAAGGGCTGCCATCTCGATGGCCACATGGTCGGTCACGCTGTCGAGCATCTGGCGCCCGGGGACGGCTCCGTGCTGTTCATTGAAAATGTCGGCAATCTGGTCTGCCCGGCGGCTTTCGATCTGGGTGAGGCGCACAAGGTGGTGATCCTGTCGGTGACCGAAGGCGAGGACAAGCCGCTGAAGTACCCCGACATGTTCGCGGCTTCGGATCTGGTGTTGATCAACAAGACCGATCTGCTGCCCTATCTTGATTTCGATGTGGATGCGGCAATCGCCAACGCCCGCAAGGTCAATCCGGCGATCAAGATACTGCAGGTCTCGGCACGCAGCGGTGAAGGCATGGAAGCCTGGATCGCCTGGCTGGCGGCGGCGCGGGCGATGGCGCTGGCGGGTCATCGGCTGGGCGCGGCGGCGGAATAGGAGAACGATCAATGTGTCTGGCAATCCCGGCGAAAGTAATTGCGCTCGAAGCAAATGACATGGCGGTGGTGGCGCTGGAAGGCATCAAGAAACGCATTTCGGTGGCGCTGCTCGATGAGGTCGCTGTCGATGACTACGTGCTGATCCATGTCGGCTATGCGTTGCACCGGGTCAGTCCCGAGGAAGCCGCGCGAACGCTGGCATTGATGGCAGAAGCCGGAATTCTGAAGGAAGAACTCGAAGAGATTGCGGGGAACGAAGCATGAAATATGTCGACGAATTCCGCGATGGCGATCTGGCCGCAAACCTGGCAGCCAAGATCAGCGCCGAGGCGCGTCCTGATCGCAGCTATCATCTCATGGAGTTTTGCGGCGGGCACACACATGCGATCTTCCGTTATGGCGTGCAGGACCTGATGCCGGACAATGTCAAGTTCGTCCACGGCCCGGGATGTCCGGTCTGCGTGCTGCCGGTGCGCCGCCTCGATGACGCGGTGGAACTGGCCGAGCGCTATGACGTGATCCTGTGCTCTTACGGCGACATGATGCGTGTGCCGGGCACCAAACAGCGCTCGCTGATCCGCGCCAAAGCCGATGGCGCCGATATCCGAATGGTCTATTCGACCATCGACGCCTTGAAGATCGCCCGCGACAATCCGGACCGTCAGGTGGTGTTCTTCGGCATCGGTTTCGAGACGACAACGCCGCCAACGGCGGTGGCGATCCATCAGGCAGAGGCCGAAGGGCTCGAAAACTTCACGGTGTTCTGCAACCATGTGCTGACGCCTTCGGCGATTGGCCATATTCTGGAATCGCCGGAAGTGCGGGATCTCGGAACGGTGAAGATCGACGGCTTTCTCGGACCGTCGCATGTCAGCTCGGTGATCGGTTCGGAGCCTTACGAGTTCTTCGCCGAGGAGTTCGCCAAGCCGGTCGTCATTGCAGGCTTTGAACCGCTTGACGTGATGCTGTCGGTGCTGATGCTGATCCGCCAGATCAATGAGGGCAGGGCCGAAGTCGAGAACGAGTACACCCGCGTGGTCACCCGGGAAGGCAATCTGAAGGCCCAGAAACTGGTTTCCGAAATTTTCGAACTGCGCCAGAGTTTCGAGTGGCGCGGGCTTGGCGAAGTGCCCTACAGCGCTTTGCGCATCCGCGACGCCTATGCCGCATTCGATGCGGAGAAGCGCTTCGAGATTTCCGAGAAACAGTCGCGCGAGGTCAAATCCTGCGAATGCCCGGCGATCCTGCGCGGGGTGAAGAAGCCGACCGACTGCAAGCTGTTCGGAACGGTGTGCACACCGGACAATCCGATGGGATCGTGCATGGTGTCATCGGAAGGTGCTTGCGCGGCCTACTGGAGTTACGGCCGTTTCCGCGGTCCTGCCGGTGCCGACAAGGAAGTCGCCGCATGAACATGGCTGACACTCGGGCTTCGAAGAGAACCGGCGCCATCGACATGACCCATGGCGGCGGTGGACGGGCGATGGCCGAGCTGATCCGCGATCTGTTCCACCGGCACCTTGGCAATCCGATCCTCGCTCAGGGCAATGATGCGGCGCTGATCGAGGTGCCCCCGGGGCGTCTGGTGATGGCGACGGACGGCCATGTCATCTCGCCGCTGTTTTTCCCCGGTGGCGACATAGGCTCGCTGTCGGTGCATGGCACGCTCAACGACGTGGCCATGGCGGGCGCCAGGCCGCTTTACCTCACCGCCGGTTTCATACTCGAGGAAGGCTTTCAGCTGGCCGATCTGGAGCGGATCGTCATCTCGATGGCGCATGCGGCGCGCGAGGCTGGCGTTCCGGTGATCACGGGCGACACCAAGGTGGTTGAAAAAGGCAAGGGCGACGGGGTGTTCATCACCACCACCGGTCTTGGCGTGGTGCCGGAGGGTGTGCGGGTTTGCGCCGACCGGGCGAAGGCCGGACAGGCGATCTTGCTGTCGGGCCCGATCGGCGATCATGGCGTGGCGATCATGTCGAAACGCGAAAATCTCGAATTCGAAACGGAAATCCTTTCCGACAGCGCCGCCCTGCACGGATTGGTCGCGGAGATGATCGGGGCTGTTCCGCAGATCGCGGTGCTGCGCGATCCGACACGCGGCGGACTTGCCGCGACGCTGAACGAAATCGCCAGATCGGGCAATGTCGGCATGATGCTCGACGAGGCGGCGATTCCGCTCAGGCCGGATGTCGCCGCGGCCTGCGAGATGCTGGGGCTGGATCCGCTCTACGTTGCCAACGAGGGCAAGCTCGTCTGCCTGTGCGAGGCGGCGGATGCGGACAAGCTGATTGCGCTCATGCGCGCCAATCCGCTGGGCAAGGATGCTGCGCGCATCGGAACTGTCACCGACGACAATGCAAACCTTGTTCAGATGAAAACCGGCTTCGGCGGCACGCGGGTGGTCGACTGGCTTGCCGGTGAGCAATTGCCGAGGATCTGCTGAGCCATGCGCATCCTGTTCCTCTGCCACAGCTTCAATTCTCTCAGCCAGCGGCTGTTTGTGGAGCTGGGCGAGAGGGGACATGAGATTTCGGTCGAGTTCGATATCAATGATGCGGTGGCTGTCGAGGCGGTTGAGCTGTTTTCCCCCGACATCATCGTCGCGCCCTTCCTCAAGCGCGCCATCCCGCAGAGCATCTGGGAAAGCCGGATCTGCCTTGTGGTTCATCCCGGACCGGCAGGGGACGGCGGACCATCAGCGCTCGACTGGGCGATCCTGAATGGCCAGACCGAATGGGGCGTGACAGTGCTGCAGGCCGAGAACGGTCTGGATGCGGGTCCGGTGTGGGCGCATCGCCGCTTTGTGATGCGCGATGCGCCGAAATCGAGCCTTTACCGGCATGAAGTGACAGAAGCCGCAACCCAGGCGGTACTCGAGGCGATTGACAGGATCACCCAAGGTGCGAAGCCGGTCAGCATGCAGTCGCTGGGGGCGGTGCCGATCTGGCGCGACGGCATGAGGCAGCACTCCCGCGCGATCGACTGGGCGCGTGACGACACCGAAACGGTGCTGCGCAAGATCGCTTCCGCGGATGGAATGCCGGGTGTGCGCGATGAAATGTTCGGCCATGAGGTTTATCTCTTCAATGCCCACTCCGCGAAAGATCTGCCGGAGAGCGAGCCGGGAGCTGCAATCGCACGCTCCGGCGGAGCCATCGCGAGGGCAACGCGTGACGGGGCTGTGTGGATCGGACATGTCCGCAAGGCCGGACCGAAAACCATCAAGCTGCCCGCGACACAGGTGTTTGCGGCTGAGGCGAGGAACCTCCCGGAAATGCCGGGCCTTGACGAGATCCGCTATGAGGAGGCGGATGCGGTCGGTTTTCTCGATTTTCGCTTCTACAATGGCGCGATGGGGACCGAGACCTGTCAACAATTGCTTGCAGCCTGGCACGAGGCCGTTGCCCGTCCGACGCGGGTGATCGTGCTTTCGGGCGGGCCGGATCACTGGTCAAATGGCCTCAATCTCAACATGATCGAGGCGGCAGACAGTCCGGCCGACGAGTCGTGGGCCAACATCAACGCCATGGATGATCTGGCCGAAGCCATCATCCGCACCACCGGCAAGATCGTCGTTTCGGCTGTCGGCGGCAATGCAGGCGCGGGCGGCGTGTTTCTGGCGCGTGCGGCCGATGCGGTCTGGCTGCGCCAGGGTGTCATCCTCAATCCGCATTACAAGGATATGGGCAATCTCTACGGATCGGAATTCTGGACCTATCTGCTGCCGCGTCATGCCGGAGCCGACAACGCCATGCGCATAGCCGCTGCGCGCCTGCCGATGGGCGCCAACGAAGCGCTTTCGCTCGGTCTGGCCGACAGGATTGTCGAAGCCGGATGGGCGGAATTTGACGAAACGGTGCGCGACATGGCGATCAGCCTCGCCAATTGCCCCGATATTCAAAGCCGGCTGGATGAAAAGGCCCGGCGGCGCGCAGCGGACGAGGCGGTCAAACCGCTTGCCGACTACCGCGCCGAGGAACTTGGCCGGTTGCGGCGCAACTTTTATGGTTTCGACCCGAGCTACCACGTCGCACGACATAATTTCGTTTACAAGGTCGCCAAGTCGCGCACGCCGATCACCATTGCTCGCCACCGGGCGACCGCTCAGATGATGCAGGCGCACAGGAAGGCTGCGTCATGACGGAGCTTCCGACAATCCTGGTGGTCAATGACCAGGTCCGTTCGCTGGAATCGCTGGAGCGTATTCTCAACGAGAATTTCGAGGTCAGCACCGCTGCAACCCGGAAGGGGAGATCTCGATCCGGGGTGAAAAGAGCCGCAATGGCAACGTCGTTCGGGTATCCGACAATGGACCGGGACCGGGCATTGCGCCTGACCGAGGCGGCTCGCGGGTCGCTGGGCCATTGGCTGAAAATCGATAACGGGCGGATGGCCAACTACCAGATCGTCGGCCGACCACGTGGAATTTTTCGCCGCGATCTGGACGGCACTCCGAGGCCGCCGGAGCAGGCGCTTGCGGGCGCATCGGTTCGTCCGGCGAGACCGAGCCGGTGGCGGTTCAGCATATTGTCCGTTCCTTCGATCCGTATCTCGTCTGCACGGTGCACTGAGGCTGCGTGATGGACGCAGCTTCAGACAGAATTGGACGACGGTTCCGGATACGGGGACTGGTTCAGGGTGTCGGATTTCGCCCGCATGTCTGGCGGCTGGCGACGGAGGAGGGGCTTGTCGGCCATGTGCTCAACGACGGAGCCGGTGTTGAGATCGAAGTCTGGGGCAGCATAGCAGCTCAGAGCCGGTTTAATGACAGGCTCTCGAACGAAGCCCCGCCGCTTGCCCGCATCGATTCTATCAGCTGGGAAGCGCTGGACCAAAACCCGGCAGCGGGCGGGTTCCGGATCATCAAGAGCGGCGGCGGCGAAATTTCGACGGGCGTGGTGCCGGATGCGGCGAGCTGTCCCGCCTGCCTGGCTGAGATCAGCGATCCGTCCAACCGGCGGTTCGGCTACGCTTTCACCAATTGCACCCATTGCGGCCCGCGGCTTTCGATCGTGCATTCGATTCCCTACGACCGGGCGCGGACATCGATGAACGCCTTTCCGATGTGTCAGGAGTGTTCACGCGAGTATGAAGATCCCTCCGACCGGCGATTTCATGCGCAACCCAATGCCTGCGCGGTGTGCGGACCCCGGCTCTGGCTGGAAGACGGCAATGGCGAAATCGATTGCGACGATCCACTCCTGGAGGTGGCGGGCCGGATCCGCTGCGGCGAAATCGTTGCGATCAAGGGCATCGGCGGGTTTCACCTGGCCTGCGACGCGACAAGCCAGACGGCTGTCACAAAACTGAGGGAGCGCAAGCGCCGTGCCGCCAAGCCGCTGGCCGTCATGGCGCGAGACACCTCCCAGATCGGCCGGTTCTGTGCGGTCTCGGCGCAAGAGCAGGAATTGCTCCACTCCAGTGCCGCGCCTGTGGTGGTGCTGCGCAATGACGGCGAAGCTCTCGCTCCTGGCGTTGCTCCGGGGCAGATCCGGACCGGGTTCATGTTGCCCTACTCACCGTTGCACCACCTGCTCATGCAGGCGCTTGACCGGCCTATTGTTCTTACCTCCGGCAATCTCTGCGATGAACCGCAGGCGATCGACAACGAGGACGCGCGCCTGCGGCTCACCGGCGTTGCAGACCTGTGGCTGATGCATGATCGCGACATCATCAACCGTCTCGACGATTCGGTTGTCCGGCTTGACGCGCCCGGCCCGCACATCCTGAGACGGGCGAGAGGACTTGCGCCAGCGCCGCTTCCGCTCGCAGCCGGGTTTGCAGGCCACTCGCCGGTCCTTGCCATGGGAGGCGAACTCAAATCGACCTTCACGCTGCTTCAGGGCGGGCAGGCGATAGTCTCGCAGCATCTGGGGGATCTGGAGGAGGCGGCGAGCCATGCCGATTATCGCAAGGCGATTACGCTCTACCGGAATATCTTTCGCTTCGATCCGGAGGTGATCGCGATTGATCTGCATCCGGATTATCTCTCATCCCAATGGGGCGCGGCGCTGGCGGAAGAAACCGGGGCAAGGCTGGTGCGCGTCCAGCACCACCATGCTCATCTGGCCAGTTGCCTTGCCGAGCATGGGGTCGAGCCCGGAGATGACCTGACAGTTGGCGTGGTCATGGACGGTCTCGGGTTTGGGGCTGACGGCAGCATCTGGGGCGGTGAATTCCTCCTGGGCGGCTATGACGGCTTTGAACGAGCCGGACACTTTGCGCCGGTTCCGCTGCCGGGCGGTGCGCAGGCGATGCGCGAACCGTGGCGCAACACGGTCGCTCATCTCCATGCGGCTTTCGGCCCGGACTGGTTCGCGCAGGTATCCGGCACACAGCTTGATGCGGCGCTCGCGGTCCGGCCGCTCGGTGTCATCGGACAGATGATCACCCAAAAGCTCAACTCGCCGCTGTCGTCTTCGGCCGGTCGTCTGTTCGATGCGGTCGCAGGCACCCTTGGCCTGTGCGCGGATCGTCAGCAGTATGAAGGCCAGGCGGCGATGGAGATGGAAGCACTGGCCACCCCTTGTCTTGCGGGCACATCGGGATATCCGGTCGCCATCACGCGGGATAAAGGCGCCTATGTGCTGTCATGGACGCCGCTGTGGGAGGCGTTGATTGAAGACCTCTCCAGTGGAGCCAGCCCCGGGACGATTGCCGCGTGTTTCCACCTCGGGCTTGCGGACGCGCTGACTGACACTGCGATGCGCATCGCCGCCGATGCCGGTGTGCAACGGATCGTACTTTCAGGCGGGGTGATGCAGAACCGGATTCTGCTGGAAGCATTGCATGGCCGGCTTCAGCGTGAAGGGTACACCGTTCTGGCCCATGTCCGTGTGCCTGCAAATGATGGCGGACTGTCGCTCGGCCAAGCCGTGATTGCTGCTGTGCAGACCAGATGATCCCGCTCACAGTGAATCCGACCGGCGTGTTACGACCGCGAACCGACACAAGATGATCGTCGTGCGTTATCAAACTCCGGGCAAGATCAAATCAGTCAACCAGGGCGCCGTGTTTTGAAATGACCTTGGCGGCAAGGTCGGCTCCGGCCTTGATCGCCGGTGCGAGGTCTTCTTTGTCCAGATAACCGGCAAGAAAGCCGGCATTGAAACTGTCGCCCGCGGCGGTGGTGTCGACGACGCTGTCGACCCGGACCGGGTCATGCCGGCCGATCCCGCCGCCGCTGAGGCTGACAATTTCGCCAGGGCCGTTCTTTACCACCACAAGCGATGCGCCAGCTTCGGCATAACGCGAGGCGGTGGCCTGCGGCGTCGCGTCACCGAAGAAATGCGCCTCGTCTTCATGGGAGGGCAGAATGATGTCGCTGACAGCGGCGGCGGACATCACCGCCTGCCGCATCATTTCGGGCGTGTCCCAGAGGCGAGGCCGCAGATTCGGATCGAACGCCACCGTGACACCCTTCCGCCGTGCCGCCGAAATGGCGTTCAACAATTCTGTGCGTCCCTCTGGCGGCAGGATGGCCAGGGTTATCCCGGAAAAATAGGCCAGGCTGGCCGAGGTCAGCGCTATCTCAAGCAGGCTCGGGTCATTTGCCAGTTTGCGTGCTGCCGAATTTGACCGCCAGTAGGAGAAACTGCGCTCGCCCTGATCAAGCTGGATCATGTACAGGCCGACGGTGCAACCGGGCAGGGGGCGGACAAAAACGGTGCGGATTCCGGAATTGCGGATGAAATCCGTCATCTGGGTGGAGATCGCGTCATCTCCGACCGCAGTGAAATAGGCGACATCCCAGGCCCCGCCGAGCAAGCGACGCATGTACCAGGCCGTGTTGAATGTGTCGCCGGCAAAGCCGAGCCGGTAGTTGCGGTCTGCGATCGATGCCATTTCGACCATGCATTCGCCGATCGACAGAAATGAACGTTTCATGTGTCGGCCTCATCGGCGAAATAGTGAATATGGGCGGCCCTGATCCGGACGATCTGTTGCTGGATCCGTGACAGGTGCAGCCGCATCTGCTGCATCGCCCGTTCTTCGTCGCGCGCCCGGATTGCTTCCATGATGTTCACGTGATCACCAAAGGCGTCTTGGGATGCGAAGGACAGGGAAAGAAAACGCACCCGGTCCATATGCGCCTTTTTCTCCCGGATGATGTCCCAGACGAATCCAAGTCCGGAGCGGTCACAGATTTCCTTGTGAAACTGGTCGTCCAGGGCATGGAAGCTGACCGGGTCGTTTGCGTCAACCGCCTGCTTCTGCCGGTCGATGATCTCGTCAAGAGCGCTGTGATCTTCCTTGGCCAGCACTCGGCAGGCCGTGCGCACGGTTTCCGCCTCGATGGCGTTTCTGATAAAACGGGCCTGAAGCACTCCGGCTTCGGAAATCTGCGAAACCAGGGTCGCCCGCTGCGGCCGGATCGACAGGAAGCCGAGCTTGGACAGACGATAAAATGCATCCCTGACCGGCTGACGGGAAACGCCCAATGCCTTGGCCACCTCGACCTCCGACATCTTTGTGCCGGGAGGCAATTCCAGCGACAGGATTTGACGGTTCAATTGGTCAAACACCGTGTCCGCCACTGATGGGCGGTTGAGCGGTTCAAGGGTCCTCAAACTGGACGTTGCGGACATGCAGTCACTCCGTTGACTAGGTATGCATACTAGCATATTACTATATCACATTGATTGGAAGGCCTAATGAAATCAGCCTTCGCGGGAGGGGTAAGTCAAACGGCTCTGGCGCGCCGAGACCATGCCATCCTTTTTTGCTCCGGACGGAGTCCATCTGGACGATCATGCCGAGGCGCGGTTCGAATGATTTTTCAACCCGGCGATCCGGCACCAAACCTGGCAGATTGGCATGGACGGCAGCCAAAAACTGCCACAGCGGTTGCTTGGAACAATCTCGGACAATCTGAAAGCAGGACGGGCGAGCGCCGGCTGATGCTCGCAGTTGCGGCCTGGATGCGTTACCTTGGCGGAACCGATGAACGGGTCTTCCCATCGAGGTCAAGGATCCGTTGTCGGAACGGTTCAGAAGCCTGTCAGGTGCCGGCGAGACGCCCGCGGAGAAGGTCGCAGCCCGGTTGGGTGTTCGGGTGATTTTCAGCGCTGACCTGACTGCTCAACTGGCAGGTCAGGTGAGGCGTTCCTATGAGGTGGTGAGCCGTGGTGGCGCGCGGCAGGTGGTGGAGGAGATGCTGTGAAGGAAAGCTGGCGCTGGTACGGGCCGCTCGACAAGATTACGCTCAGTGAGATTTTGCAGACCGGTGCATCCGGGATCGTGACCGCGTTGCATGAGATCCCCTATGGCGAAGTCTGGCCATGCGAAACAATTGCCAAACGGAAGGCCGATATTCTGGCCGCTGGGCTGGATTGGGTGGTTGTGGAAAGCCTGCCGATCCACGAGCGGATCAAGCGCGGCGACGGGGATCTCTCGGCCCTGTTCGCCAACTACCGGCAGTCTATGGCCAACCTGGCCGCCGAAGGTATCCGGACGATTTGCTACAATTTCATGCCGCTGCTGGACTGGACCAGGACCGACCTTGCCGCGCCTGTCGCAACAGGCGGCTCGTGCCTGCGGTTCTCGACACCCAAAATGGCGGCACTGGAAATCCATATGCTGGGCCGTGAGCAAGCGCGCTATGCGTATCCGGCAGAGGTCGTCACGGCTGCCGAAAGCTGGTTCCAGGCTTCATCGGACGAAGGTCGTGCACAATTGATGCACTCGGTGATGGCTGGTCTTCCCGGTGCTTTTGATCGCTACGACGCTGACGGCCTGAAGGCGGCGCTGAAGCTTTATGACGGGCTCGACCGGTCCGCGCTGCGCCGACATTACAAACGCTTTCTGGATGAAATTATCCCGGCAGCCGAGGATCTCGGAATGCGTTTGTGTGTTCATCCCGACGACCCGCCGCGTGACATTCTGGGCTTGCCGCGGATCGTTTCCGATGCCGGAGATATCGACTGGATTCTTGACGCCGTCGACAGTCCGGCAAACGGGTTGACCCTGTGCGCAGGCTCACTGGGCGCCAATCCCGACAATGACGTGTCTGAACTCGCCCGAAGGTTTGCCTCAAGGACCTGGTTCGCCCATCTGCGCAATGTGCGCAAGGATGCCGACGGTTCCTTCGAGGAGGCGGCGCATCTTGCCGGCGATACCGATATGGTCGCGCTTACGGCCGTGCTGCTTGAGGAAGAGGCGCGCCGGCGCCGGATCGGTGAGGATGACTGGGAAATTCCGTTCCGCCCGGATCACGGCCATGAACTCCTCGATGACGCCGCACGCAATACCCATCCGGGCTATCCGTTGATCGGCCGCCTGCGCGGCCTCGCCGAGTTGCGCGGTGTCATTGCCGGGCTGTCGCATGACTGGAAAGAACGCAGGTGATGTCGCCAGATTACCGGCAATGCAAATTGCGATTTCGGTTTGAAGCCGGACCATGCCGCTGTCGTCAGCCGCGCAATTCGATCATCGCGGTTTCCTTGACGGTTTCCATGACCGCGTAGGAGTGGGTCTGCATGACCGCTGGTAACTGGCTAATCCTTTCTCCGAGGAGTTCCCTGAAATGGGAGATGTCGCGGGTGCGTACCTTCAGCATGTAGTCGAACGGACCGGCGATCATCAGGCAGGTTTGGACTTCGGGGATCTGCTTTATCGCCTGATTGAAGTCTTCGAGTGCGCTTTCGCTGGTCTTGGCGAGGTTCACATGGACAATCATGACATGGTCCATTTCGACCTCTGCGGGATTGAGCGTGGCGCTGTATCCCATGATCACGCCCTCACGTTCCAGCCGCTTGACCCGCTCCGAACAGGGGGTTTTGGTAAGGTGTACGCGTTCGGCGAGATCAACTATAGATAGTCTTCCGAAGGATTGCAGTGCATTCAAGATGCGCCGGTCTGTCGGATCTAATTTCCTTTTCATTTGGTCTTTTTTCCTAATACTTCCTGAAATTTGGCCAATAAACCCGAATATAAACCAAATAAAGTTCCTTATACTAGTCTTTTCGACTAAAATCATTGAGCGGGGTGACCCGGAGTGCATTCGTGTTTCGGTGTGGGTTTCTGATTTTCAGCAGGACGTATTGAGATCTGTTTCCGTCAGCGGGCATGATTCTGAAAACAATAAGAGAGGGAATGACAATGACAACAAAACTGGTTGTTGGCCTTGATGGCCACGGGTCGGGCGAGCGCGCCCTGACCTATGCGGAGCGATTGGCCAAGCTTATTGGGGATTGCGAACTGATGATCGTCTACGTGGTGGAGTGGTCGCCCTATTCGTTTCAGACGGCTGAAGAGAACGCGCAGCGTCACAAGCGCCGCGAAGAGGAGATCTCAACTGCGACGCAGCGGATTATCGATCCGGCAGTTGCCAAGGTGCATGCGGCCGGACTCAAGGCCACGGGCAAGGTGCGGCATGGGGATGTTGCTTCAATTCTGATGGCAGTGGCGGAAGAAGAGAAGGCTGAACAGATTGTTGTCAGCCGGTCTTCGGAAGGCGGATTTGCCAAGCGCTTCTTCGGCAGCGCGACATCCAACCTGGTCATGCACGCATCCGTGCCCGTAACCGTTGTCAGCTGAGGGGACAATCATGAATTCGATCAAAAGAATGCTGCTGTTGGCACTTGCAACAGCAGGGTCGGCGGGCGCTGTTCAGGCGCAGGAAGCCATGACCCTTGACCAGAAGGTCAATGAGATTTTCGCAACGGTGACGGGACCATTCGTCAGTCTCATATTCGCGCCGCTCCCGGGGACGAGCTTTCCCTGGATCGTGATGTGGCTGGTGATAGCTGCTTCGATTTTCACGATCTATTTCGGCTTTGTGCAGTTCCGGTTCTTTGGCCATGCCATAGGGCTGGTGAAGGGTGATTACTCTGACCCGAACGATGCGGGCGAGGTCAGCCACTTCCAGGCTTTGGCGACCGCGCTATCAGGCACTGTCGGACTCGGCAACATCGCCGGTGTGGCCGTTGCCGTCGGCATCGGCGGACCCGGAGCGACATTCTGGATGATCCTGGCCGGACTGCTCGGCATGGCGTCCAAATTCACCGAGTGTACGCTCGGGGTGAAATATCGAAACGAGTATGAGGACGGCACGGTTTCCGGCGGCCCGATGTACTATATCTCCAAGGGCTTCAAGGAGCTGGGTCTGCCCGGTGGCAAGTTTCTCGCCGTCATGTTCTCGATCTTCTGTATCCTCGGCGCCCTTGGCGGCGGCAACATGTTCCAGGCCAATCAGGCCCATGCCCAGATCTCCGGAATCGTCGGTGACTATCCCGGCTGGATTACCGGCATCATCTTCGCTGCCGTGGTCTTCGCGGTCATCGTCGGCGGCATCAAGTCGATTGCCAATGTCACCGAAAAAGTCGTGCCTTTCATGGGCATTCTCTATGTCGGCGCTGCCTTGATCATTCTTCTGGTCAATTACGACAAGATCGGTTGGGCCTTCGGTCAGATCTTCGGCGGGGCCTTTACCGGTCTCGGCGTGGCCGGTGGTTTCGTCGGCGCCCTGATCCAGGGCTTCAAACGGGCAGCGTTTTCGAACGAAGCCGGTGTCGGTTCGGCGGCGATTGCCCACTCTGCGGTCAGAACCAAGGAACCGATCACCGAGGGTTTCGTGTCGCTGCTCGAGCCGCTCATCGACACCGTTGTGATCTGCACGATGACCGCACTGGTCATTACCATTTCGCAGCAACTGATCGTCGATCCGGCAACCGGACTCTATCAGCTCAATGAAGCAGGCTCCTCGATCGCCACTGTCGGTGATGTGAGCGGTGTTGCTCTGACCTCCGCGGCCTTCGGTTCGGCGATCGGCTGGTTCCCCTATGTGCTGGCTATCGCGGTGGTGCTGTTTGCCTTCTCGACCATGATCTCCTGGTCCTATTATGGGCTCAAGAGCTGGACCTACCTGTTTGGCGAGGGCAAGAACTCGGAACTGACCTTCAAGGTCATCTTCTGCATCTTCATTGTGATCGGTGCGGCGGCCAGCCTTGGTCCGGTCATCGACTTCTCGGATGCGGCGATCTTCGCAATGGCTGTGGTCAACATCTTCTGCCTCTACTTCCTGATGGGACTGGTGAAGAAGGAACTGATCTCCTACGGCTCGCGGCTGAGCGCGGGTGAAATCAGGAAGTTCAAGCACTAACGTGCGTCGCATTCAAATGGATTCAGGTGACGCGCGTTAGCTCTTTGTTTCTGCATGTCGTTATCGCAAAACCGCAGGACACTTTTGCGCGACATGCACTAGGCAACTTGATCCGCACCAAGGCCGAGCGGCATGGTCATGCCGTTCAAATCTTCAGCGCCGGCGCGAAAGCTCCGGCGCTGTCATTGTCAGAGTCTCAATCGGGATGTTCATGCATCCGCGCGGTCGAGCTTTTCCGTCTTCGAGCTTCGTGCTAACATTACCGTGTTCTACTGAACGGTGATCTTATGAGTTCGACCGGATTGGCCCTGCTTGTCGGCACCACAAAAGGTGCATTCCTGATCTCCGGCGGTAGCGACCGCAGCGGATGGACAGTCAAAGGTCCGTTTTGCGACGGATGGCCGATCAACCATATGGTCGGTGATCCGCAGACCGGCCAGCTCTGGGCCGGCGGGGGTGGGGACTGGAGTGGCGCCGCGATCTGGAATTCGGACGATCACGGCGAAACCTGGAACCGGGTTCGGCTGACCAAAGGCAGCATGGATGATTGGGCCGCCAATGATGCCGATTTTGCGGCGATGATTGACTGGAGCGACGAGCCGCTGCCGTTTGCGGATCAGTTCTCGCAGATATGGTCGCTTTGCCATGCTCATGGCAAACTCTATGCAGGGGTCAAACCGGCTGGTTTGCTTGTCAGCGAAGATGGCGGCAACAACTGGAAACGCAACGACGGACTTGACAATCATCCTTCGGCGGGAAACTGGACTCCCGGCGCCGCCGGACTTGTGCTGCACACGATCGTGCCCCATCCGGAAAATCCCGACAAACTCTGGATCGGGATCTCTGCGGCCGGTGTCTTCGCCACAGAGGACGGCGGCGTCACCTGGGAGCGGCGCAACCGTCTCTCCAATGCCGGGGAATGCACCGACCATGATCATCCGGCAGCACCCCGTGACGGAGAAATCGGCCATTGCGTTCACAACATGATGCGGGCGCCCGGTGGCGGGGATCTGCTCTATCAGCAAAATCACCATGGTGTCTGGCGTTCGGCGGATGGTGGCCGCAGCTGGGACAACAAGACCGAGGGCCTGCCATCGACCTTCGGATTTCCGATCAGGGTGCATCCGCGCGATCCTGAAACGATCTGGACGCTGCCGCTCAACGGCGACAGCGCCGGGCGGTTTCCACCCGAAGCATCGGCAGCGGTCTGGCGTTCGCGCGACGGCGGTCAGAGCTGGCAGGCGTTGCGCAACGGTTTGCCCCAGGAAAGTTGCTTCTTCACCGTGCTGCGCCAGGCCATGGCTGGGGACGGGCGAGATCCCGCCGGTATCTATTTCGGCACCAATAGCGGGTCGGTGTTCGCGAGCCTTGATGAAGGCGATAACTGGCAGGAGATTGCACGTCATCTGCCAACGGTGCTGTGCGTTGAAGTCTTGGATCGCGGCTGAAACGCGGTCGATCCGGTCACCTCGCAGCGGATTTGATATCCTGCCTATGCTCCTGACAATTGCTTGCGGACACTTTCGAGCAGGCGGCGGTGGATGTGCGAATGGCGGTTGCGCAGATGCACGGCGAAATAGACCGACTGCGGGATGCGCGGCGCACCTCTTACAAAATCGAAATCGCCGGTCGCAACCATTTCCTCGGCGGAGGCCTCGAGCACATAGGCAGTGCCGCCAAGACTCGAGAGCAGGCCGCAAACCGTGATGTTCTGGCCGCTCGACAGCGGCGCTTCGGCCAGATTGGCCACGACCTGACGGTGGACCTTGTCAAAGGCGGCCGAGTAGTTGGTGAAGATGTAGCTTTGCGGCTCGATGTCGTTGAGGTGGACCGCGGTGGAGCTGATCATCCGGTAGGCGAGTTCGCCGATATGTTCGTGATGCAGGTCGGGAAGGTTCTTGGGAGTAAACATGATCGACAGATCGATTTCGCCAGCCAGCAGATCGATGCTCATCTGGTTGGAGAAATCCAGCTCGACGTAAAACGCGGCGTCGGGAAGTACCTTGCGGAAACCGGTTACCCAGTCGCCGATGTGGCTGGACGCGAGATCGTGCTGCATGCCGATGCGCATGGATTGGGTGAAGTTTCCGGTGCTTTGGACCGAACGCCTGGCTTCGTTCCATTGGTGGCGCAAGGTGCGGGCATGATCGAGCAACCTGTAGCCGGCCGGTGTCGGCTGGGTTCCGGCGCGGCTCCGGGTGAACAGTTTGCGGCCCAACGTGGTTTCGAGCGTGTGGATCCGGCCCGATACGGTCGATTGGGTCAGGCTCAACCGTTCAGCCGTCCGGTTGAAACTCTTGGTTTCCATAAGGTCGAGGAAAGTCTCAAGCAGCTCGATTTGCACGGGCCAATCCTTAAAAATTGCTGCTTTGCACCCTAATCGGATTTTCCGATTAATAAAGCGCTTTCGGCGGAATTGCGGATTGTTTGAACCGGTCGGATACTCTCCAAAACAAGCTGTTGCAGGAGAAGCATGTGAGCGGGATTGCAGGGCACGCGCGGGTTGTCATCATCGGGGGAGGTGTGGTCGGGGTTTCGGTGCTTTACCACCTGGCAAAAGCTGGTTGGACCGACTGCGTGCTGCTGGAAAAGAACGAGTTGACGGCAGGTTCCACCTGGCATGCAGCCGGCAATGTGCCGACATTTTCGTCGTCCTGGTCGATCATGAACATGCAGCGCTATTCGGCCGAACTCTACCGCGGACTGGCCGCGGCTGTCGATTATCCGATGAACTATCATGTCACCGGGTCGATCCGGCTCGGGCATTCGAAAGAGCGCTTGCGCGAGTTCCAGCGGGTGGCCGGCATGGGCCGCTATCAGGGCATGGACCTGGACATTCTGTCACCGGATGAAATCAAGTCACGCTATCCGTTCACCGAGACCCACGATCTCACCGGTGCGCTGTACGATCCCTATGACGGGGACATCGATCCGGCGCAGCTGACCCAGGCGCTTGCCAAGGGCGCGCGCGATCTCGGCGCAAAGATCTACCGGTTCTGCCCGGCCACCGGCGTTCGCCGCGAAAACGACGAATGGGTGATCTCGACCGAGAAGGGCGAAATCCGCTGCGAATACGTGGTCAATGCCGCAGGCTATTATGCCCGCGAAGTCGGCAAGATGTTTGGCCGCGACATGCCAATGATGGTGATGAGCCATCAATATATGCTGTTTGACGAAGTGCCGAAAGTGGCGGCCTGGAGCCGGGAGAACGGCAAGAAGCTTCCGCTGATGCGCGATGTCGACAGCTCCTACTATCTCAGGCAGGAAAAGAACGGTTTCAATCTCGGTCCTTACGAGCGCAACTGCCGGGCGCATTGGGCAACGATGGACGACCCGATGCCGGCTGACTTCTCGTTCCAGCTGTTTCCTGACGATCTCGAGCGGCTGGAATGGTACATCAACGATGCGGTCGAGCGGGTGCCGCTGCTCGGAACTGCCGGACTGACCAAGACCATCAATGGCCCGATCCCCTACACTCCGGACGGCAATCCGCTGATCGGGCCGATGCCCGGCGTGCCCAACGCATTCGAGGCCTGCGTCTTCACCTTCGGCATCTGCCAGGGCGGTGGCGCCGGCAAGGTGCTGGCCGAGTGGGTAATGGAAGGCGAGACCGAGTGGGACATGTGGTCGTGTGATCCCCGCCGTTTCACCGGTTTCTGCGATCAGGACTACGCGGTCGCCAAGGGCATGGAAGTCTATGGCCATGAATACGCGATGCATTTTCCGCATCACGCCTGGCCTGCGGGGCGCAACAAGAAGCTGTCGCCAGTGCATGATCGGGTCGCGAGCCTTGGCGGCCAGTTCGGTGCCTACAATGGCTGGGAGCGGGCCAACTGGTATGCGCGGCCCGGTGACGACACCAGCGAAGAGGCCACCCAGACCTGGGCGCGCGAGGGCGCGTGGTTCGAGGCGGTGCGCGGGGAATGCCTGGCGGTGCGGGATGCCGCCGGGATTCTCGATCTGCCGGGCTTCTCGCGGTTCCGCGTTGAAGGTGCCGGCGCGCGCGACTGGCTGTTGTCGATGACCACGGGTCTGGTGCCCAAGCCCGGGCGGATCGGCCTTGGCTATTTTGCCGATGAGAAGGGACGGATCGTCACCGAAATGTCGATCATGGCGCTCGGTGAGGGTTTCTTCTTCCTGATCACGGCGGCCACGGCGCAATGGCATGATTTCGAATGGCTGACCAAGCATCTGCCGGCAGGCTCGGAGATCAAGATCCAGGATGTGACCGAGGCATTTTCCTGCCAGATCCTGACCGGTCCGAAGTCGCGCGACATTCTGTCGACCGTGACTGATGCCGATCTCAGCAAGCCCTGGCTGACGCATCAATCCGCGCAAGTTGCGGGGAACTGGTGCCAACTGGTGCGGGTGTCCTTCGCCGGTGAACTGGGCTGGGAGATCCACACCAAGGTTGAAGACACCGTGGCGGTGTTTGACGCGGTGATGCAGGCGGGAGAACCGCATGGGCTCAAGCCGTTCGGCATGTTCGCGCTCAATTCGCTGCGGCTCGAGAAGGGGTACCGGGCCTGGAAGGGTGATCTTTCCACCGATTACACGGTCCTGCAGGGCGGCCTCGAGCGTTTCGTCAAATTTGAGAAGCCGGATTTCATCGGCAAGCAGGCGCTGTTGGCCGAACGTCAGCGCGGTGTTTCCAAGCGCTTTGTCACACTGGTGATCGAGGCGGGGGATTGCGACGCGCCCTACATGTCGACGCTGTGGCATGACGGCAAGGTCGTCGGTGAAACCACCTCCGGCGGCTGGGGGCACCGCATCGGCAAGTCCATTGCGCTCGGGATGCTGCGCGCCGATCTGACCGAGCCCGGCACAGAGCTCGAAGTTGAAATATTCGGGGACCGTTTTGCGGCCACGGTGCAACCCGACCAGCCCTTGTGGGATTCCAGCAACGAAAGACTTCGCGCATGACAACTGCCGTTCCCGCGAATGCCCGTGCCGTGATCGTTGGCGGCGGGGTTTCAGGTTGTTCCGTCGCCTATCATCTGGCCAAACTCGGCTGGCGCGACATCGTGCTTCTTGAACGCAAGCAACTCACCTGCGGAACCACCTGGCATGCAGCCGGCCTGATCGGGCAATTGCGCGCCTCGCTGAACATGACCCGGCTCGCCAAATATTCAGCAGACCTCTACGTCAAGCTGGAGGGGGAGACCGGTGTCGCCACCGGCATGCGGCAATGCGGGTCGATCACCGTGGCGCTGACGGAAGCGCGCAAGGAAGAGATTTACCGGCAGGCCTCGCTGGCCCGCGCTTTCGACATCGATGTTCAGGAAATCGGGCCTGAAGAGGTGCTGAAAATGTACCCTCATCTCAACATCTCCGACATCAAGGCGGCGGTGCATCTGCCGCTCGACGGCCAGTGTGATCCCGCCAACATCGCCATGGCGCTGGCCAAGGGCGCGCGACAGAACGGGGCCAGGATCATCGAAGGCGTCAAGGTGACGGCGATCACCAGCGCCGACGGGCAGGTGACCGGGGTCGACTGGCAGCGGGGCGAAGAGACGGGATCGATTGCGGCCGACATTGTGGTCAATTGCGGCGGTATGTGGGGGCGCGATCTCGCCGCCCAATCCGGCGTGACGCTGCCGCTGCATGCCTGCGAACATTTCTACATCGTCACCGAGGCGATCGAAGGCCTGCCGCGGCTGCCGGTGCTCAGGGTGCCGGACGAGTGCGCCTACTACAAGGAAGATGCCGGCAAGATGCTGCTCGGCGCATTCGAACCTGTCGCCAAACCCTGGGGCATGGGCGGAATTTCCGAGGATTTCTGTTTCGACCAGTTGCCCGAGGATTTCGATCATTTCGAACCGATTCTGGAGCAGGCCGTCAACCGGTTGCCGCTGCTGGCAACGGCGGGCATTCACACCTTCTTCAACGGGCCGGAAAGTTTCACACCGGATGACCGGTATTACCTTGGCGAAGCTCCCGAGATCAAAGGCTATTGGGTCGCAGCCGGCTACAATTCCATTGGGATTGTTTCGTCGGGCGGCGCTGGTTTTGCGCTGGCGCAGTGGATCAACGATGGCGAACCGCCGTTCGATCTGTGGGAAGTCGATATCCGCCGGGCACAGCCGTTCCAGAAGAACCGCCATTATCTGCAGAGCCGGGTCACTGAAACACTTGGCCTGCTTTATGCCGATCATTTCCCCTACCGGCAGATGGCGACCGCGCGCGGTATCCGGCGCTCACCCATTCATGAGCAACTGAAGGCGCATGGCGCGGTGTTCGGTGAAGTGGCCGGCTGGGAGCGGGCCAATTGGTTCGCCGACGAGGGGCAGGCGCGTGAATACCAGTATTCCTGGAAGCGGCAGAACTGGTTTGACAATCACAAGCGCGAACACATGGCGGTGCGCGAGGACGTCGGCCTGTTCGACATGACCTCGTTCGGCAAGATCCGGGTCGAGGGGCGGGATGCGGCTTCCTTCATGCAACGGCTCTGCGCCAATGAGATGAATGTCGAGCCGGGGCGGATCGTCTATACGCAGATGCTCAACCGCCGCGGCGGCATCGAGTGCGACCTGACCGTGACGCGTCTGTCGGACACGGCGTTCCTGCTGATTGTTCCCGGCTTTACCCTGCAACGCGACCTGGCCTGGCTCAGGCGGCATCTCGGCGACGAATTTGTTGTCATCACAGATGTGACGGCGGCTGAATCGGTGCTGTGCGTCATGGGCCCCAATGCCCGGTCGCTGCTGCAGGCTGTCAGCCCGAATGATTTTTCCAACGAGGCGCATCCGTTCGGCATGGCGCGCGAAATCGAGATCGGCATGGGTCTCGCCCGCGCTCATCGCGTCACCTATGTCGGTGAACTGGGGTGGGAGCTTTATGTGTCGTGCGATCAGACCGCGCATGTGTTCGAGGCGCTGGCGGAAGCGGGGGCGGATCACAGGCTCAAGCTCTGCGGTCTGCATGCGCTCGATTCCTGCCGGATCGAGAAGGGATTTCGCCATTTCGGCCATGACATCACCGACGAGGATCATGTGCTTGAAGCCGGGCTTGGCTTCGCTGTGAAAACCAAAAAGGGCGAGTTCATTGGTCGTGACGCGGTGCTGCGCAAGCGCGAGCAGGGGCTGTCGCGTCGGCTGGTGCAGTTCCAGCTCAAGGATCCCGAGGCGCTGCTGTTCCATAACGAGGTGATCGTGCGCGACGGCGAGATTGTCTCGATCATCACCTCGGGCAATTACGGCCATCATCTCGGTGGCGCGATCGGGCTCGGCTACGTGCCCTGCGCCGGTGAAAGCGCCGACGAGGTTCTCGCCTCTACTTACCAAATAGAAATCGCCGGGGAACGCCATTCTGCGACCGCGTCCCTCAAGCCGCTCTACGACCCCGGCGCGCTTCGCGTCCGGATGTGAATTGAATTTTGCTTCGGGCCCATGGAGATCATGATGGAAATCGGAATTGAAACAGCAATCGAACCGGCAGCCGAAATTCCGGTGGTTGAAAAACAAAGCCGCCGTTCCGGCGGTCGCGCCCACAGGGTAGCGGTCAGGACCGCGCCGCTGGCCGACAATCTCCGGCCAATTCGTGCAGGCATGAGTGGCGGGCAATACGCGCCGCTGTCACATGCCAATGTGCTTCGAATTCACGAAGCGGCGTTGGATGCGCTGGAAACCATCGGCCTGTCACAGGCGCCGCAGTCGGGGGTCGAGATCATGACGCGCGCGGGCGCCATTCTGGGCGATGACGGGCGGCTTCGCTTTCCGCGGGCGCTGGTCGAGGACATGCTGGCGCTGGCCAACAAGGATCTGGTGCTGTTTGGACGCGATTCGAAACATGATCTCGATCTGTCGGGCACAAGGGTGCACTACGGCACGGCGGGTGCTGCGGTGCATGTGGTCGATGTTGAAAACCGGACCTACCGTGAATCCACCGCGCAGGATCTCTATGACGCAGCGCGTATCACCCATGCGCTCGACAATGTGCATTTCTTTCAGCGCGCCATGGTTTGCCGCGACGTGGTCGACAATTTCGAGATGGACATCAACACTATTTATGCCTGTTGCGCCGGCACCACCAAACATGTGGGCACGAGTTTCTCCGACCCGTCGCATTTTGAGGGCTGCATGGATCTCATTCACATGATCGCAGGCGGTGAAGCGGCCTGGCGCGCCCGGCCATTCGTGTCCAATTCCAACTGCTTCGTTGTTCCGCCGATGAGGTTTGCGGAAGAAAGCTGCGTCACCATGGAAAAATGCATTCGCGCGGGCATGCCTGTGCTATTGCTTTCCGCTGGGCAGGCGGGCGCCACGGCGCCGGCGATGCTGGCGACTGCCATCGTTCAGGCTGTGGCGGAATGCCTGGCGGGCGTCGTCTATGTCAACGCCATGGCGCCGGGCCATCCGGCGGTGTTCGGCACCTGGCCGTTTGTCTCGGACCTGCGCTCCGGCGCGATGTCGGGCGGTTCGGGCGAGCAGGCTCTGCTGACGGCGGGTTGCGCCCAGATGCACAGGTTTTATGGTCTGCCCGGTGGCGCTGCCGCTGGCATCGCCGACGCCAAGCTGCCCGACATGCAGGCCGGCTGGGAGCAGGCGATTTCCAACACCATGGCGGGCCTGAGTGGTCTCAACATGGTCTATGAGGCGGTCGGCATGCATGCCTCGCTGCTCGGCTTCTGCATGGAGTCGCTGGTGCTTGGCGACGATCTTCTTGGCCAGGTTTTGCGGTGTGTGCGTGGGATCGATGTGACCGAGGACAGTGTCAGCCTTGAGGCCATGCGGGAGGTCTGTCTGGAAGGTCCCGGGCATTACCTGGGGCATCCGCAAACATTGAGCGTGATGCAGACCGAATATGTCTATCCCGCGGTCGCTGACCGGATGAGCCCGAAGGAATGGGCTGAAATCGGCAAGCCGGACCTTGTGCAAAGGGCAATTGCGCGCAAGAACCGTATTCTTGCAGAATCGACGGCACCACAGCTTCCTCCGGACGTTGACGCGGCAATCCGGGCGGCGTTCAACATCTACGTATGAGGTAAGATCAATGGCTATCTATGGCAATCTCGCGCGGTTCTACATCAATGGCGAATGGGTGGCTCCCTCGGAGGGGGCGTCGTTGCTCGATGTGATCAATCCGGCCACGGAAGCAAGCGTGGACAAGGTGGCGCTAGGAACCCAACAGGATGCCGAAAAGGCCATCGCCGCCGCGCGCGCGGCGTTTCCGGGTTTCAGTGCATGGACCGCCGCCGAAAGGCTCGCGCTTCTCACGCGTATTCGCGATGTTTACAAATCCCGGATGGGTGACATCGCCGAGGCGATTACCATGGAAATGGGTGCGCCGGATGCGTTTTCGCTGTCGGATCAGGCAGGCTCCGGGCTCGGCCATCTCGATGCGACGATGGCGGCACTTGAGGCTTTCGTTTTTGAAGAGATGCGCGGCTCGACCCTGATTGTCCATGAGGCTATCGGCGTGGCCGGACTGATCACGCCGTGGAACTGGCCGATGAACCAGATTGCCTCCAAGGTGGCGCCGGCGCTGGCCGCGGGTTGTACCATGGTGCTCAAGCCGAGCGAAATCGCGCCCCTGAGCGGCATCGTGTTTGCCGAGATCATGCACGAGGCCGGTGTGCCCGCCGGCGTGTTCAATCTGGTCAATGGCGATGGTCCCGGTGTCGGCCAGGTGCTCAGCAGCCATCCCGATATTGACATCGTGTCCTTCACCGGCTCGACCCGTGCAGGTGTTCTGGTTGCCAAGTCGGCCGCCGATACCGTCAAGCGCGTCACCCAGGAACTTGGCGGAAAGTCGCCCAACATCATCCTCGCCGACGCTGATTTCGAAGCTGCCGTCGCCAGCGGTGTCGAGGCCTGTTTCGGCAATAGCGGGCAATCCTGCGACGCGCCGACGCGCATGCTGGTGCCGCGTGATCGCCACGATGACGCGCTGGAGATTGCGAAGCGGACGGCCGAGAACCTTGTGACCGGTGATCCGCACGATCCTGATACCAATCTCGGACCGGTGATCAGCCAGGTTCAATACGAGAAAATCCAGGGCCTGATTGCGTCGGGAATTCAGGATGGAGCGATCCTGGTGACCGGCGGTCGCGACCGGCCCGAGGGGCTGGAGCGCGGCTACTACATCAAGCCAACCGTGTTTGGCGCGGTGACGCCTGACATGCGGATTGCGCGTGAGGAAATCTTTGGGCCGGTGCTGGCCATCATGCCATACGAGACCGAAGAGCAGGCGGTCGAGATTGCCAATGCCACGGTCTACGGGCTTGCCGCGTATGTGCAGTCCGGCGATCTGGAGCATGCGCGGAGGATCGCCCGGCAGATGCGGGCAGGGCAAGTGCATATCAATTATCCCGACGCGGACATGTTCGCTCCGTTCGGCGGCTACAAGCAATCCGGCAACGGCCGTGAATATGCCGACTGGGGCATGCATGATTATCTCGAAACCAAGGCGCTGATCGGCCACGGCTAGGTCTGCGCATTCAACCCATCATTTGCACAATTAGGAATTCACCATGCGCTATGGTTTCATCGGTCTGGGCAATCTCGGCGGGCATATGGCCGCAAGCCTGTTGCGCGAAGGCTTTGACGTCACTGTCACGGATATCGATCCGGCACTTGGCAAGCGACATCTCGACATGGGCAAAGCTTGCGTCTGGGCCGACACGCCGGCGGAGCTGGCACGCGACTGCGACGCAATCATCACCTGTCTTCCGTCGCCCGCCGTATCCGAAAAAGTTTTGGCCGAAATGCTGACAACGGCAAGGCCTGGAACCACATGGATCGAAATGTCAACGCTGGGCCGCGATGACATTTTAAGGCTTGCCACCGTCGCATCGGCCAAGGGCGTTGAAACCATGGAGGCGCCGGTAACAGGCGGTGTGCATCTGGCGGCGCAGGGCAAGATCACCGTGCTGGCCGGCGGTGAGGCGCATCTGTTCGACAAGCACAAGCCGGCGTTTGAGGCGATGGGCGACAAGATCTTCCACATGGGACCGCTCGGCTCGGCCTCGATCATCAAGGTGATCACCAACATGCTGGCCTTCATCCATCTCGTCGCCGATGGCGAGGCGCTGATGCTGGCCAAGCGTGGCGGGCTCGACCTGAAGACCGCGTGGGAAGCGATTGCCGCCAGCTCCGGGTCGAGTTTCGTGCACGAGACCGAAGGCCAGCTCATTCTCAATGGCAGTTACGATGTCGCCTTCAACATGGATCTGGCGCTGAAGGATCTCGGCTTCGCGATGAATTTTGGCCGCGAGTTCGGCGTGCCGATGGATCTGGCGGGACTGACCAACCAGACCTTCGTGCGCGGCAAGGCGGCCTATGGCGGGGAAGCGCAGTCGACCCAGATCGTCAAGTTGCTGGAGGATGTGCTCGAGACTGATCTGCGCGCGCCGGGCTTTCCGGCAAGACTTGAATAGGCAAATTTGAAACTCACATCTTCCGGAACGTGTTGCCGACATGATGTCGATCAATACTGTTGGTCGCCACGTGTTGCATCATGTGCTGGCTGTTTCAGGTGTCCGGAGATGTCATGTTCAAGAATGCTGTCCAACTTTTCGAGATATTCGGCTTCAAGCTCAAGGTTGATCCGAGCTGGCTGCTGATCGCCGCGCTGATCGTCTGGAGCCTGTCGACGTCGTATTTTCCGGACGTGTTGCCGGGGCAGACAGCCACGCTTAACACAGTCCTTGGCATCATCGCGATGCTCGGCATGTTCGCCTCGCTGATCCTGCATGAGTTGTCGCACTCGCTGGTGGCGCGGTCCTACGGTCTGAAGGTCGGCGGGATCACGCTGTTCATCTTTGGCGGTGTCGCGGAACTTGAGGAAGAACCGCACGATCCGAAGTCCGAATTCCAGATCGCCATCGCCGGTCCGCTGATGAGCCTGTTCCTGGCCGCGCTGTTTTATGGCCTGTCAAACCTGACGGCCAGCGGGGCCGGGATCGGTCTGACAGCAGCGGTGTTCGGCTATCTGGCGCTGATCAATCTGGTGTTGGCGGTGTTCAACCTGATTCCGGCGTTTCCGCTGGACGGTGGACGGGTGCTCAGGGCGCTGATCTGGGGCGTAACCAGGGATGTGCTTCGGGCCACACGCATTTCCAGCCGCATCGGCTCGGCCTTTGGGCTTTTCCTGATGCTGACCGGAGCCTTTGCGGTTTTCGCCGGTGGCGGAATTGGCGGTTTCTGGCAGATCCTGATCGGCTTCTTCATCCTCAACGCTTCGAATGGCAGTTACCAGAACCTGCTGGTCAAGGCCGCATTGCGCGGCAAGACGGCGGCAAGCCTGATGAGCGAGCGGGTCCGCACCGTGGAGGTCGAAGCCTCGATTGCGGATCTGGTTGACGATGTCATGCTGCGCCATGGTGTGAGCTTCGTGCCGGTCGTGTCGGGCGAGCGGTTGCTTGGTTATGTCGACACAGCCGCGGCGCGCTCGATCACCAGACAGGACTGGGCGGGACGGCGTGTTTCCGAGATCATGGTGGCTTCGGGACCGGACACCACGGTTCTGCCAACCACTCCGCTCAACGAAGTGTTTAGGCTTCTGGCGGCCCATCCACGCCGCAAGCTCATGGTCGCTCAAGGGGACCGGCTGCTGGGCGTGATCTCGCTGTCCGACCTGATGCATCATCTGGCGCTCGAGCAGGAGATAGGCCTTCCACGGAAGGCGGATGTCTGATTGGTTGCGGAGGCTGTTTGCCCCAGCAACTCAACGTCACAGGTGGCTTCAGCCGATGGCGGCGAGCAGCCGGTCGCGATGACGGATGAGCGCGGTAACGGCCTTTTCAGTGTCGAGCGAATGCATTGCGACAACGCCGATGCAGGCCTCGGCACCTGACCCGGACCGACCCGGGCGCGCCAGCGGCGCCGCAATGCCGATCGCGCCCTCCTGCAACTCGCCACGGGTCACGGCGTAGCCATCACGCCTTGCGTGTTGCAGCTCCAGGGAATCCCGGTTTCGCGATGGCCTCTGCATGGCGATGGCAATGCCGGCCGCGCCCTTCGAAACCGGATGCCGGGACCCGACCTTGTAGGACACCTTGAGCATGGGCAGTTCCGGCTCCGCAACCTCGATGACGGCGCATTCATCGGCGTGCGCGACGCACAGGAATGCGGTCGCGCCGCTGTCTTCGGCAAGCGCGCGCAAGACGGGCAGGGCTGCAGCGCGCAATTGCGGCTGATATTTCTCGCCCAAAGCGACAATGCCGCCGCCGAGGCGGATCCGACCTTCGCCGTCGCGGACCACAAGGAAATGCTCCTCGAGTGTCGCGACCAGCCGGTAGGCGATGGCCCGATGCACGCCGAGCGCCCGGGCGATCTCGGCAATCGACACGCCCGAGACCGAGCGGGAGACGATTTCCACCACCTGGATGCCGCGCGAGAGGGTCTGCAATGTGCTCATGAAAATCCCGTGAGAGGCGTTCGGATTGACGATCAGTTGCTTCGGTATTACAAATATAGAACATACTGTGCGTTATTAGTAAATCGAGAAGATGGGTTCAATTCGGATAGGAGTGGTGCCGATGACGGATGAGAAGGCTCAGGGGTGCGCCGCGCATGCCGGCGCGAGCGGCTGTCCGGTTTCACCGCAGGCCGCGGCATTCGATCCGTTTGCCGCAAGCTATCTGGCCAACCCGGCCGACGCCCTGAAGTGGTCGCGCGAGCAGGAGCCGGTGTTTTACAGCCCGCAGCTGGGTTACTGGGTCGTCACCCGGTATGAGGACGTCAAGGCGGTGTTCCGCGACAACATCACCTTCTCGCCGTCGATTGCACTGGAGCGCGTGGTGCCGCCGAGCGCGGAAGCACTCGCGACGCTCAAACGCTACAATTACGCCATGAACCGCACCCTGGTGAACGAGGACGAACCGGCACACATGGAGCGCCGCCGGGCGCTGATGGATCATTTCCTGCCTGCCAATCTGGCCGGGAAGGAAGCGATGATCCGCACCCTGACACGCGAGAAGGTCGACGGGTTCATCGACAGCGGCCGGGTTGATCTGGTCGAGGCGATGCTGTGGGAAATTCCGCTGACGGTGGCGCTGCACTTTCTCGGCGTGCCGAAGGAAGACATGGACACTCTCAAGGAGTTCTCCGTTGCCCACACCGTCAACACCTGGGGCAAGCCGACGCCGGAACAGCAAGTCAAGGTTGCCGATTCCGTCGGCCGGTTCTGGCAGTTTGCCGGGCAGGTACTCGACAAGATGCGCACCGAGCCCGATGGCACGGGCTGGATGCATTACGCCATTCGCAAGAATGCCGAAGTTCCCGACATCGTCACCGATTCCTATCTGCACTCGATGATGATGGCGATCATCGTCGCAGCACATGAAACCACGGCTCTGGCCAGCAGCAACGCGCTCAAGCTGTTGTTGTCCAATCGTCTGGTCTGGGACCGGATCTGCAAGGATCCCGCGCTTATCCCGAACGCGGTGGAGGAATGCCTGCGGCTGGAAGGCTCTGTCGTTGCCTGGCGGCGGCAGGCAACGCGGGACACGGAGATTGCCGGTGTTGCAATCCCCAAGGACGCCAAGCTGCTGATCGTCAGCGCGTCGGCCAATCATGACACGCGGCATTTCGAGAACGGTGACTTCCTCGATATCTACCGCGACAGTGCAAGCGAGCATTTGACCTTCGGCTATGGCAGCCACCAGTGCATGGGCAAGAATTTCGCCCGGCTGGAGATGCGCATCTTTATCGAGGAACTGAGCCGGCGGTTGCCGCATATGCGATTGGTCGAAGATCAGCAGTTCAGCTATCTGCCGAGCCTGGCGTTTCGCGGCCCGGACAAGCTTCTGGTTGAATGGGACGCGACACAAAATCCGGAGCGGTCCGATCCATCGATCACCCGGCAGGCGGTTTCTTTTCCGGTCGGCGCTCCATCAAGCAAGGAGATCGCCCGCAGCGTACGGATTGCGGAAATCAGGGATCTCGCCACCGGCGTCAAGCTGTTGAAGCTTGAAGATCCCGATGGTCTGCCGCTTCCGGCCTGGACACCCGGCGCCCATATCGACCTCGTGCTGGGGGAGTTCACGCGCAAATACTCCTTGTGCGGCCATGCTTCTGATCAAGGCTACACGATTGCCGTTCTCCGCGAGGATGATGGCCGCGGCGGTTCCCGGTTCATCCATGAACAGTTGAGCGCCGGGATGCTGGTGCGAATACGGGGCCCGAAGAACTATTTCCGGCTTGAGGAACAGGCGGACCGGCACATCCTCATTGCCGGAGGGATCGGCATCACACCGATCGTGGCGATGGCGGACCGGCTCAAGGCGCTGGGGTGTGATTACGTGGTGCATTATTGCGGCCGCCGCCGCGATGCCATGGCCTTTGCTGATCGTCTCGCTGGCGATCACGGTGACCGGCTCGTCCTGCATGTCTCAGCAGAGGGCAGCCGCGCCGATTCGGCGCAGATCGTGGGGGACTGGACTGAAGGCATGCGGGTCCACGCCTGTGGTCCGCAGAGCCTGCTTGATGACCTGTCGGGCCTTTGTAAACGGATGCCGGAAGGCGCGTTCAAATGCGAGGCATTCAACGCCGATACCGCGGGTGGCGCCCATGCTGACGACACCGCATTCGAGGTTGAGCTGGAGGATTCGGACCTGACGCTGACGGTGGCTGCCGGACACACCCTGCTCGAAACCGTGCGCGCGGCGGGAATTGATGTGCCCAGCGATTGCGAGGAGGGGCTTTGCGGCAGTTGCGAGGTCGGAGTGCTTGAAGGCGCAATCGATCATCGCGACAAGGTCTTGTCTTCAGCCGAGAAGGCCCAAGGCAAACGGATGATGGCCTGTTGTTCACGCGCTGCCGGCGCAAAGCTGCGGTTGGCGCTGTAATTCGTCTTGCGCGCGATAATGTGTTGACCGGAAGATTGCTTGCCCGTCGGACGGATCCACGCCTTAGTTGATCGTTTTGCCTTGCGCGGCTATCAGGTGGGGGACGACTGAACCTGACCAGATCGGTAGACGGACCGGTTAATGCCCAAATTGCTCATTGTTACCGATGCCTGGCGTCCGCAGATCAATGGAGTGGTGCGCTCAATCGAGAACCTTGTCCGCGATCTCGAGCCGCTCGGGGTCGAGGTCGATGTTCTTTCTCCGGCCGAATTCCGCACCGTGCCCTTGCCGGGCTATCCCGAGATAAGGCTGGCGCTGGCAACGCCCTGGAGGGTGTCGCGCCGCATCGCGGACTCAAACCCTGACTTTATCCAGATCGCGACGGAAGGCCCTCTGGGTCTGCTGGCACGCCGGGCAGCGCTCAAACGCAACGGCTTCACCACGAGTTATCACACCCGCTTTCCCGAATATGTCTCGGCACGATACCCGGTCCCGGAACGCTGGCTCTATGGGTTCATGCGCTGGTTCCACAATGCCGGACGCGGTTGCTTTGTGGTGACGGAGAGCCTGCGCTGCGAGCTTGAGACGAAGGGGTTTCGCAATCTTCACATCTGGTCACGTGGGGTCGATACGGGGCTGTACCGCCCGGGCTATCCCGCGCCACTGGATCTGCGCAGGCCGGTGTTCCTGCATGTGGGCCGGATAGCGGTGGAGAAGAATGTCGAGACCTTCCTTGCCATGGACCTGCCCGGCAGCAAGCTGGTGGTTGGCGACGGACCGATGCTCGAGGAGTTCCGGACGCGCTATCCCGAAGTCACGTTCACCGGCGCCAAGTCCGGGGCTGAGCTGGCGGCGCTCTATGCCATGGGCGACGTCTTCGTGTTTCCCTCGCTGACAGACACTTTCGGTCTGGTGTTGCTTGAGGCCCTGGCGTCCGGGGTACCGTTCGCGGCTTATCCGGTCAGCGGTCCCTTGGACATTCTGGGTGACAGCGGTGCGGGCGTTGTGGATCAGGACCTGCGCAACGCAACCCTCGCCTGTCTTGATGTCTCCAAGGACATTGCCCGTGCCCGCGCCATGGATTTTTCCTGGTCAGCCTGTGCCCGGCAGTTCATGGACGCGACCTACCAGAGTTATGGTGCGAACCAGGCCGGCTGATCCCGGGGACGGGTGATATGCTGCAAGCGATCGGGGCAGCCGGCAAGGCCGGCTTTCATAAAACCGTCATCCCTTTGTCATGCTGCTGCAATCGTGCCCATGCGACATCACCGGAATTCAAACCCGGGAGATTGCCTCATGTCGCGACTGCTCAGTTTCACCTCCGTCCTTGCCTTGATTGCCGCTTCGGCAAGCGCTGCGGATTTGAACTTCAACCGTATCTCTTCCTTCGCCACGCCGGCAAATATGGCGGCAGGTGAAGATCAGAGTCGCGAGAGTTCATCAGAAATCATCGCCGCGACGGAGGACGGCATGCGTCTTGTCTATACCGACAGTCCGCTGGGTGTTGTTGGTCTCATTGACATTTCGGACGCTGCCCATCCCAAGCCGCTGGGGTTTGTCGAAATGGACGGCGAACCGACATCGACGACGGTCATCGGCACCAACGCATTCGTCGCCGTCAACACATCCAAGGATTATGTCACTGTCGGCGGCAAGCTAGTAACCGTCGATATCGACAGCAAAGCCGTGGTTGCCGAGTGCGAACTCGGCGGCCAGCCGGATTCGATCGCCAAGGCCAAGGATGGTTCGTTCCTGGTGATCGCTATCGAGAATGAACGCGACGAAGACCTCGATGACGGCGTCCTGCCGCAAATGCCGGCCGGGCAACTGGCAATGATCGACGTCAAGGACGGCGCTGCCGATTGCGGCAGTCTGCGGTTCACCGACGTGACCGGCCTTGCCGAAATCGCGCCAGAAGATCCCGAGCCGGAATTCGTCGATATCAATGACCTGGGCGAAACCATCCTGACGTTGCAGGAAAACAACCACCTCGTGGTGATCGGCCGCGACGGCAAGGTAATCTCGCATTTCTCCGCAGGTGCGGTGACGCTGGAAAATGTCGACCTGACCGACGAACGCGCAGCACTTCTGTTCACCGAGACACAGGCTGACCGCAAGCGCGAGCCGGATGCGGTTAAGTGGATCGACGATGAACACTTCGCGATTGCCAATGAAGGCGACTATGAAGGCGGATCGCGCGGCTGGACCATCTTCAACAAGGACGGCACTGTGGTCTACGATTCGGGCGTGTCCTTCGAATATGCGATCATTGAAGCCGGGCATTACCCGGACAAGCGTTCCGACGCCAAAGGTGTTGAGCCTGAATCGATCGAGGTCGGCACGTTCAATGGCGTGCCCTATGTCTTTGTTGGCGCTGAACGCGCTTCGGTGATCGGCGTTTATGACGTGAGCGACCTGGCCAACCCGGTTCTGGACCAGTTGCTGCCCTCGGGCATTGCGCCCGAAGGCATCGTGGCGGTGCCGTCGCGCAATCTGATGGTGACAGCCAATGAGGCCGACCTGATCGAAGACGGCGGCGTGCGCAGCCACGTGATGGTCTATGAGCAGCAGGAAGCGCCTGCCGTCTATCCGCAGATTACTTCACAAGGGGCCGGCAGCCTGATTGGTTGGGGCGCCTTGTCGGGTCTTGCCGCCGATCCGGAAAAGCTCGGTAGGCTCTATGCAATCAATGACAGTTTCTACGGCTATCAGCCACGAATCTTCACCATCGATGCGAGCCAGTCCCCGGCACGCATCACCTCTGCACTCGACATCACCCGCGGCGGTGCTCCGGCCCAGAAGCTCGATATCGAAAGCGTTACGCTGGATGGCAAGGGTGGCTTCTGGCTGGCGTCGGAAGGTCGCACCGACAAGCTGATCCCGCATGCGCTTTACAACGTCAATGCCAAGGGGGTGATCAAGAAGGAAATCGGTATTCCTGCCGAATTGCAGGCACAGGAAATTCGCTTCGGCTTCGAAGGCATTGCCCGCGATGGCGACGTGCTGTGGATGCCGGTGCAACGGTCCTGGAAAGATGACGCCAAAGGCGAAGTCAAGCTGGTCGCCTACAATGTCGATAGCGAAGAATGGGGCGCGGTGCGCTACAAGCTCGATGATCCGGCAGGCAAGGGCTGGGTCGGCCTGTCCGACATCGAGATCCATGACGGATACGCCTATATCATCGAGCGCGACAACCAGATCGGCGAGTTGGCGGCAATCAAAAAGATCTATCGCGTGGCGATGAGCCAGATGGTGCCTGCGGCGCTTGGCGGCGAACTCCCGCTGGTTGCCAAGGAAGAGGTTCGCGACCTGTTGCCCGACCTCAAGGCACTCAACGGTTATGTTGTTGACAAGGTCGAAGGTCTGGCCATCGACGCTGATGGCAGGGCCTATGTTGTCACCGACAATGATGGTGTTGACGACAGCTCGGGCGAAACCCTGTTCTTCACGATTGGCGGGATCGCTTCGGTTTCCAACTGACACCGAGACAGTTTGCACAGCAGCGCCGGGCAGTTTGATCAATTGGACGGCGCTGTTACGCTTCCGGATTGCTGCGCCATATCCTGGACAAGGTCCGATTCAGGGTGTTGCGCAGGACAGCGGCCGGGCGGGGTTTTCCCTGCCCGGCTGTTTGCGTTGCGGCGAAGCGGAGAGCGGGCGATTTTGCTTCACGGGCTCGGCAGGGTCACGGATTTGCGCCATTGCGACAGGAATCGCGCCCGCTTGGCACGGTCAAGCGAGACCAGGAGCGCTGGCGACAGAGGGATGGGTCTGAGAGCCGGCGCTTCACCTCCGCCCAGGCGCGCCAGGGCATCTGGCCCGCTGAGCGGAGTGAGCAGGCGGGTCTCGCCATCCAGAATTGCTCGCCCCGCCGGTGACAGCGCGAGTTCCAAAAAGGCGCGGGCGGCGCCGGCGTCCCGGGCTTCGCGTGGAATATATCCCGCGCGCGCCAGCACCAGCGTATAGTCAGTGGGCAGGATAACGCCGATACGGGGATCTTTTTCCGCGCGTGACTGCGCATAGGATCCCAGCACATTGTAGCCGACATAGGCGCGCCCATCGGCGACCCGGTCGATGACCTCGGAGCTGCAGCAGAAGGTGGCAACGCTGTTGCGTCCGAAGCCCTCGATCAACCGGCCCCAGGTGCTGGCCTCGGTTGAATCCTGAAAGGCGAAGAGGTAGCCGACGCCGGATTCCTCGATATCATAGGTGGCGATGCGCCCGTTGAGCCTGTCCGACTGGCGCATCATGTCGATCAGGTCAAAGCGGCTGCGCGGCGGACCATCCTCGTCAAAAGCAGCCTTGTTGTAGACCATGACTGCGGGTTCATAGGTCAGGCCGATCAGTTCTCCGCGCCATTGCGCCCAGTCGGGCAGGTTGGCGAGCACAGGGCTGCCAATCTCGCGGGCGCAGCCGCCATTGACCAGCCGGACCTGCTGGGCGATCGACGAGGAGATCACCAGATCGGCGAAGAAGCTCCGATCAGCGCAGGCGCGTGAGACGCTGGCGTCGAGACTGTTGGATGTGTCTTCGATATAGGTGACCGAAACGCCGGGATTGCTCTGCTGAAAGGCGGAAATCAGCGGTTGCATGAAATCAAGATCGGTGACGCTGGCGATAACAAGACTGCCGGACTGACTGCCCTGGGCCTCAAACCGGGTGGTGGTCTCGACCGCGCCGGCGGATGCGGTCAGGGCCCCGGTTGCGGCGATGAATGTTGCCAAAGCGATTGAAGTGCGGATCATGCGGTGCTGCCTTCGCCGGCGGATGCCGGAATGTGTGCGGCGAGCGGCAATGCGATACCGACCATGAAACCGTCACCGTTGTTGGTCCGGGTCTGGATGCAGCCCTGATGGAACTCGGCGACCTCCGCCACGATCGCCAGACCAAGTCCGGCGCTTTGCGGGTTGGAGGCGTCGTGGGCAAAGCGCTCGCCGATGCGTTGCAGCTGTCCCGGATTCATGCCGGTACCCTGGTCATGCGCGGCGATCAATGCCTTGCCGTCCGCGGTTATGCTGACGCGCAGAATGACTGGCGGTTTGCCATGCGCAAGCGCATTGGTGATCAGATTGCGCGCCGCCTCCCGCAGGCTGAAGCCATCTCCAACCACCATCACCGGGTCGGCTGGCAAATCAAGTTCTATTGCTTCCGCCCCACCGGTCCTTCGGGCCTCCCGTTCGGCCTCCACCGCCACACGCCTGAGGTCGATGCGTTCCAGGGTGGCTGAATCGGCCCGGTGCGTGACAAGGGCGTGCGACAACAACTGATCCGTCAGGCGGCTGACCCCCAGCGCGCGGTCACGGATGCGCCGTTGCAGAGCCTTGAGCTTGCGCGGATCGTCTTCCTCCATGGCAAGTTCTGTCTGGGCCCTGAGCGCGGTGATCGGTGTGCGCATCTGATGGGCCGCATCGGCGACAAAGTCCTGCATGGCGCCGACACGCTTGTCTAGGCGCGCCATGAAACGGTTGATGGCAGCCACCAGCGCTTCAACCTCGCGCGGTGTGGACGTGGAAAAAGGTGTCAGATCCTTGGGGTTGCGGGCAAGAATGGCGCGTTCGATCCGGCGCAACGGACTGAGCGCCAGATGCATGGCGAGCAGCGCCAGCGCCAGCGTGACGGCGCCGGCGACCACCACGCCGATCACGGCGCGTGCGACGATTTCATGGGCGAGTTCGGAGCGCGCGCGCAGGGTTTGCGCCACGATCACGGTAATCGGGCCACGTACCGCACGTTCCGCCAGGAAGCGCTGCATGCTTATGGCGCGAACCGCTTCGCCGGAAAATTCGGTGTCATAAAGCAAGGGCGCATCAGCGGTGCCGGCAGCGTCGGGCAGCGGAAAACTCTCGTCACCGGTCAGCGTTTCGCCGCCGGGCCCGTCGATCCGGTAGAATATCCGGTCTTCGGACGCCAATGACAGCAAGCCGAAGGCTGACAGCGGAATGTCGATGACAGTTTCACCTTCCACGACGCTGATCCGTTCGGCGATCTGCAGGGCGGCCCCGGTCAGCAGGCGGTCGAACGCGCGGGTGGCAGCCGTCTGGCCATAGCTGAGTGCTGCCAATGCCGTTCCCGCGGCTGCAATGGTCAGCAGCAGCGTCAGCAGCAATGTCAGCCGCCCGGCGATGGAGCGGGAGCGGCCGGCCGCGGGATAGGGTAACGGGACGCTCAATTGGTGACCGTGTCCGGTTTGGCGACCTGCGCCTGATAGCCAAGGCCGCGCAGGGTCCTGATCTCCAACCCGGCGCCTGACAGTTTGCGGCGCAGCCGCCCGACATAGAGCTCGATGGCGTTCGGTCCGGCTTCGGCATCCATGCCGAACAGCCGCATGACCAGCTCATCCTTCTCCAGCACCCGGCCCTTGTTGATCAGGAATATCTCCAGCAACAATTGCTCGCGCGGAGTGAGTTGCAGGGTCTCCCCGCCGACAGTCGCCTGGCGGGTGGCCATGTCGAAATCCAGATTTCCGGCCGACAGCGTTGAGCCTGCTTCACCGGTTCGCCTGCGCACGATGGCCCGTACCCGGGCCTCCAGTTCACCCAGATCAAAAGGCTTGACCATGTAATCATCGGCACCGAAATCGAGCGCGCCGATCTTGTCATCCACGGCCAGGCGCGCGGTCAGCACCAGGACGGGAACCGTGTCCTTGCGCTGCCTGAGCCATTTGAGGAAGTCCAGTCCCGAACCGTCGGGCAGATTGATGTCGAGAATGACCAGATCGTAGGCGGATGCCGATGCAAAGTGTTTTGCGTCCTCCACCGTTGCCGCGCGGTCACAAGCATGCCCGCCGCGTCCCAGCCGGTCGGTAATGGCTTCGGCGACGTCAATGGTGTCTTCGACGACCAGAAAATGCATGGGCAACTCCCCCGTCTCCGAACATCGAGCTGACAGCTGATTGACAGCTTCTTGCGCTAGCATAGCGACCATACCGCTTTTGAGGAAAGGCGGGTTGTTCATTGTGGAGGAAATCATGAAGAATTTTGTCACGCGGCTCGCCGCGACCGCTATTGCCGTTGTCTCCCTGGCAACGGCCGCCCACGCTTTCGATCCGGGGGCGACCGAGTGCATCGCACCGGCCAATCCCGGCGGCGGCTGGGATTTCACATGCCGTCAGGTCGGCAAGACGTTGCAGGACCTCAAGGTCGTTCCGGGTACCATGCAGGTCGTCAACATGGCTGGCGGCGGTGGCGGCGTGGCTTACGCCGAAGTCATCAACAAGCGCAATGATGCCAACAACCTGATCGTCGCCGCATCCTCGGCCACCTCAACGCGGCTGGCTCAGGGCGCTTTTCCGGGCAACACCATGGATCAGGTTCGCTGGGTAGCTTCGGTCGGCGCCGACTACGGCATTGTCGCCGTTGCAAAGGATTCGCCCGTCAACACGCTGCCCGAGCTGATGGAGATGATCAAGAAGGACCCGACTTCGGTTTCGATCGCCGGCGGTTCCGCTGTTGGCGGCTGGGATCACCTCAAGGTTCTGATCGCGGCCAAGAAGGCCGGAATCGACGATGTCCGCACCATCAAATATGTCGCCTTTGACGGCGGCGGCGAGGCGGTCACCCAGTTGTTGGGCGGCTCGGTGCAGGCCTTTACCGGCGATGCTTCGGAAGCCAAGGGTTTTGTCGATTCCGGTGACATCAAGGTCATCGCCGTGCTGGCGCCGGAACGGCTCGAAGGCGACTTCGCATCGTTCCCCACCGCCAGGGAGCAGGGCATCGATGTGATCGGCGCCAACTGGCGCGGATTTTACGCGCCCGGCGGCATGTCCGACGAGGCCTATGACTATTGGGTCGATGCCATCGGCAAGGTCTATGACAGCGCCGAATGGAAGGACATCATGGCCCAGAACGGTCTGGCTCCGCTCAATCTTCGCGGCGCCGAGTTCCAGGCCTTTGTTGCTGACTCAGTCGCATCGATCACCGACATCTCCAAGGAAATCGGGCTGATCCAGTAAGGCTCGGTGATTGTGTCTCCGCCCGTCTGACGGGCGGAGAGTTTCCGCCTTCGGCGATGTTCGCCGAGGCTAAGAGGGGGAGGCCGCCATGAGCGACCGGATACTGGGAGGCCTGGGCCTTCTGTTGGCTGTATTTTTCATCTGGCAGGCGACGCTGATCAAGGAAAGCTTCATTTCCGATCCGGTCGGGCCGAAGATATTTCCGATCATCATCGGGGTTCTTGTCGGTCTCTCCAGTCTGGCGATCTTCTTCAAGCCTGACGACGAACCGGAATGGCCCGAGTTCAGCCGGCTGTTCGAGGTGGGGCTGACCATCGCGGTCATGATCGCCTATGCCTATGCGCTTCCGATTGCCGGGTTTGTCGCTTCCACAGCCGTTGCTTCCGGCTATCTGTCCTGGCGGCTGGGAACACCGCCGGTCAAGGCCGTGATCGCCGGGATTGTTATCGCCACCGGCATTTATGTCGTTTTCCATCTCATTCTGGGTCTGTCGCTTGCGCGCGGCCCATGGGGATTTTGAGGTAGGGTCATGGATACTTTAAACGCACTTGCTGACGGTTTTTCCATCGCGCTGACGTTCCAGAACCTGGGCCTCGCGCTGATCGGCTGTTTTCTGGGCACCATCATTGGCGCGCTTCCGGGGCTTGGTCCGTCCAACGGGGTCGCCATTCTCATCCCGCTTGCCTTCACGCTCGGGCTGCCGGCGACGCCGGCGCTGATCCTGCTCACCAGCGTCTATTACGGTGCAATGTATGGCGGTCGCATCTCGTCGATTCTGCTCAACATTCCAGGTGATGAACCGGCACTGATGACGACACTTGACGGGTATCCGATGGCCAAGAAGGGCATGGCGGGCGAAGCGCTGGCGCTGTCGGGCATTGCTTCGTTTGTTGGCGCATTCTTTGCCACTTGGGGACTGGTGTTTCTGGCGCCGCAGTTGGTCAAGGTGGCGTTGCTGTTCGGCCCGGCCGAGTATTTCGCGCTGTTCGCGCTCGCCTTTGCCACACTTGGCGGCATATCCAGCCGCAACCAGGCCAAGGCGGCGCTTGCCGCCGGTCTCGGGCTTGGCATTGCGATGATCGGCGTTGACGGCCAGACCGGCGTTCCGCGGTTTTCCTTCGGCGAAGTCCATCTCTACGACGGTATCGATTTCCTTGTGGCTATTGTCGGCCTGTTCGCGCTGTCGGAAGTCTTCATCTTTCTCGAGCATCGCGGAACCGCCAAAGCCACCGGCGATGCGTCCGGCGTCAAGCTCGGACGGCTGACACCGCCCTGGTCGATGATCAAGCAGACCATACCCACCATGGGCCGGTCGACAGTGCTTGGTTTCATTGCCGGCGTTTTGCCGGGAGCGGGCGCTTCACTTGGGTCGTTCATTTCCTATTCGGTTGAAAAGCGGCTGGTCGACAAGGACAAGACCTTCGGCACCGGCGATCCACGTGGAGTGGCGGCGCCGGAAGCGGGAAACAACGCGGCAGCCGGCGGCGCGCTTGTGCCGATGCTGGCGCTGGGGGTGCCGGGCTCAGGCACGACCGCGGTTTTGCTGGCGATGCTGCTGGCGCTCAACATCACGCCCGGGCCATTGCTGTTCACCAACAATCCTGATGTGGTCTGGGGACTGATCGCGGCCCTGTTCATCGGCAATATCATGCTTCTGGTCATGAACATTCCAATGGTCAGCCTTTTCGTGCGGGTGCTGCTGGTGCCGCCACGTTATCTGATGCCTGCCGTGGCGATGATCTCGTTTGTCGGGATCTACGGAATTTCCGGTTCGACATTCGATCTGATGGTAATGGTGTTCTTTGGCGTGCTCGGCTGGCTTCTCAGGAAGCTCGACGTGCCACTGGTGCCGGTGATCCTGGGCGTGCTTCTGGGCAACCAGATGGAAGCCAATCTCCGGCGAGCCATGACCATCTCGGATGGTGAATGGAGTGTGCTGCTTGCATCGCCGCTTTCCATCGGCCTGTGGCTGTTTGCCTTCTTCGGTTTCATCCTGCCGATTGTCGCCGGGCGCTTCTTCAGGCCTACCTATCCGCGGACAGACAGCGAAGCCGATCCGGATTGACACACGTCGAAGATGCGCCTCGCCAACGGGGTTGTCGAGGCGTGTCATCGGTAGCCGGACTCGGGCGGCATGCACCGAGACAACTTTTTTGAATGCCGTTGTCGGAAAACTGCTGACCGCTGGTGCGTGAACTGCATTAGGCTCTGCACCGGCAGAGGTGATTCCTCGCGCGAAGTTCAAGGCTGGTTCGGGGTGGTGCAGGAGTTTTGGTGATGGTGAAGAGTTTCTGGCTGACCCCATTGATCACGTTCGGGATTGCCATACTGGGCGCCGGTGTCACGTTCCTTCTGCACTTTCCGGCGCCGTTTCTCACCGGACCGGCCATGGCGGTGACACTTGCGGGGTTGGCCGGAATCAGGACCGCGGCACTGCCGCAGCGGGGACGCGATGCGGTGTTTGTCATTCTCGGTCTGACAATCGGGCAGGGTGTCACGCCTGAGGTGTTCGATGCGATGCGCACCTGGCCGGTAACCCTTGTGTCGCTTGGGGCAAGCCTGTTTGCGATCATTTTCGTGACGCGGGCAGTGCTGGTGCGGTTCTGGTCAATGGATCAGACGACAGCCTTCCTGTCGTCGTCGCCGGGGCATCTGAGCTATGTTCTGGGTCTGACAGAGGGCGTGAAGGCGGATCTCCAGACAGTCAGCATCGTTCAGTCGATCCGCGTTCTGGCATTGACGCTCCTGGTTCCCATTGCGGTGACGCTGACCGGCCAAATACCCCCGAACGCAGCAACGGGTTCGGCTGAAACGGCACCAGGCCCATTGCTTGCCATGATCGTCATCGCGGCGATCGCAGGTTATCTGTTGCAGCGTCTTCGGCTTCCCGCTGCCTATCTGATTGGCGGAATGCTGGTCTCGGTTGTTGCTCATGCCTCCGGGCTGGTCAGCGGAGTGATGTGGTTCTGGCTGGCTGCCACGGCCTATATTTCCCTTGGTGGACTGATCGGATCGAGGTTTTCAGGCATTACCTGGCCGGAACTGCGGCGGGCGTTCAGCGCCGGGGTCATGGTGACCTTGCTGGGCGTCGTTCTGGCTGGGGTGTTTGCAGCCATTGCTCACTGGATCACCGGCATGGACCTGATCGCCGTTCTGATCGCCTTTGCGCCGGGAGGTCTTGAAACCATGGCTGCGATGTCGGTGATCCTCGGCATCGATCCGACCTTTGTGGCATCCCATCATGTGGCGCGATTGCTGATGCTGACGGTAATCGTGCCGGTTTTCCTGCTGCGGGGCCGGCGAGATTGATCCCGCTGGGTCGCTTTTTCCTGTTTACGCCATTTTATTGCAAGGCCATCTGCACTATGTGGGGGGTGTCCGAAATGACAATTTGCGGAGTCCGATGTGAGTGTTACCAAAGAAGATGTTCTGGCCAAGCTGAGATCGGTCAAGGGGCCTGATCTTGAAGGCAATATTGTTGATTTGGGGCTGGTCTCCGAGATTTTCATCGCCGATGCGAAGGTCTATTTTTCACTGACAGTTCCCGCCGCGCGAGCGCAGGAGCTCGAGCCGTTGCGTGAGGCAGCCGAGCGCGCCACAAAAACCATTCCGGGCGTCAACGGCGCCATGGTGGCGCTGACGGCGAGCCGTGAACCCGGCAGTGCGCCTGCGCCTTCACGGCAGCCGCCGCCGAAGCCGGCCCCCTCGCATGCGCATGGGCAACCCGGCCAGCCGCAAGGCCGGGCCAAGACCGGCGTGCCGGGAATATCGACGATCATCGCGGTTGCCTCGGGCAAGGGCGGTGTGGGCAAATCCACAACGGCGGTCAATCTGGCGCTCGGACTTCAGGCCACCGGCTTGAAGGTGGGTGTGCTTGACGCTGATATCTACGGGCCTTCGATGCCGCGGCTGTTGGGGATTTCCGGACGGCCGGAGCAGCTTGAGGGCCGGATGCTCAAGCCGATGGAGAATTATGGCCTGAAGGTCATGTCGATGGGGTTTCTCGTCGAGGAAGACACGCCGATGATCTGGCGCGGTCCGATGGTGATGTCGGCGCTCAACCAGATGCTGCGCGAAGTGGCCTGGGGTGAACTCGACGTGCTGGTTGTCGACATGCCGCCGGGCACAGGCGACGCCCAGCTGACAATGGCGCAAAACGTGCCGTTGGCCGGGGCTGTGATTGTGTCCACGCCGCAGGACCTGGCGCTGATTGATGCACGCAAGGGGCTCAACATGTTCAACAAGGTCAATGTTCCGGTGTTGGGCATTGTCGAGAACATGAGCTATTTCGTCTGTCCGGATTGCGGTGGTCAGCATGATATTTTCGGCCATGGCGGGGCGCGCGACGAAGCGACGCGGATTGGCGTGCTTTTCCTGGGCGAAGTGCCGCTGGCGATGCCGATCCGCGAGACCTCGGATGCGGGCTTGCCGGTTGTGGCCACGGCCCCCGACGGGCCGCACGCAAAGGTCTATCTGGAGATGGCCGCCAGGGTGCGCGCCCGTCTGGAAGAACTTTCCGGAGACGGTGCGCGAACCATGCCTGAGATTGTGTTCGAATAGGCTCTGGTCAGAGCTCTTTGCTCAGCATCGCGAAAAGCCCGAGCAAGCCCTGGTCGAGCGCATCGCTTTGCGGTTCGCTTTGCGATGAGGTGCAGGCAATGACCGTGCCCGTGTCCGGATCGCAATAGAGGAACTGACCATGAATGCCGGCGGCGAGAAAGGCATTCGAGCCGCCGCCGACCTGGTACCAGTTGTTGCGGTAGCGGCCGGTCTTGAGAAAGTCGGCCTGGGTGCCCCGCGCCCAGACCTCTTCATCGCCGTTTTGCTGCATGTCATCGATCCAGCGCTGCGACACGATCCGGCGGCCGTTTACAGTTCCGCCGTTGAGCAGCATCTGGCCGATCGCCAGCAGGTCGTGCGGCCGGCAGGAGACGCCGCCGGCGGTGCGCGGCGCGCCGTGCGGGTCAACCGTGATGAAGGCGTCGGCGGATGCGCCAAGCGGCTTCCACAAGAGCCGGGAACAAAGGTCGGGGAAACGCTCCCCCGTCGCGCGCTCGAGCACGATCCCGAGCATGTCGGAGTTGGGAGAAAGATAATCGTGAATGCCGCCGTGCGGGTGTGAAGCTTTTTGCAGGCCGCACAGGAAGGACAGCATGCCTTCGTCCTTGCCGTCGCTGGATGGCGGATTCCACGACATGGCCCGCCGGTAGCGGGCATAGGCTTCCGGGGACAGATAGGATTCATCGAAATCGAGGCTGACCCGCATATCCAGCAGGTCCTGCACCGTCGCATCGGCATAGGCGCTGTCGGCTGTTTCGGGAACCAGCATGCCGACCGGGCCGGACGGATCGAGAATGCCCTGATCTTCAAGGATGCCGGCCACCAGCGCGGTGATCGATTTGGAAATCGAGAAGACAAGATGCGGATCTTCGCGGTCGACGCCGGGGGCATGCCATTCGCAGACAATCGACCCGTTTCGGGAGACAATGAAACTGTCAGTTTCACTCAGTGTCAGCAATTCATGGATGCTGGGACCTGCGTCCGATCGGACCGGGCGTGACAGAAGTTCGGGTTTGTCCACCGGCTCGGGGAGCGTTGCGCCAGTGCCGGACCTGATTCGGGCGGAGCGCACCATCTCGACAACATTGCGAAAAGACCAGAAGCTGTAAGGACGGATGCGCCAGTTGGCGAGATCGATCTCCTCGCGCGGGAAACCGTTGATCGTTTCAAATTCGGTGACGCGCGCCATGATTTTCCTCATTTTGACCCCTTTCGGCGGGGCGCAATAAAAACTTGAATGAAAGGGTTTCCTTTTTCTGGAAGCATTCTAAACTAGGAAGCCTTCCGATTGGAAGCGCAGCCTGTGGACCGGAGCGATAAAATGCGGCTAACACGCCAAACCAATTATGCCGTACGGATACTGATGTATTGCGCAGCAAATGACGCGCCATTGAGCCGCATTGGCGACATCGCAAAGGCCTATTCGGTTTCCGAACTGTTCCTGTTCAAAATCCTGCAGCCTTTGACCAAATCCGGATTGATCCAATCTGTGCGTGGGCGCAATGGCGGTATCCGGCTCGGGCGGGCGGCGGGCAAGATTTCTCTGCTCGATGTGGTCAAGGTGACCGAAGACAATTTTGCCATGGCGGAGTGTTTTGAAAATGATGCGAGCGAATGCCCGCTGATTGATTCCTGCGCTTTGAACAGCGCGCTGAGAAAGGCTCTTGGAGCTTTTTTCGATGTGCTGTCGAGCTATTCGATCGAAGACCTGATCACGGCTCGACCGTCGATCAACTTCCTGCTCGGCCTTGATGAGCACCAGCCGGCCGCGCCAGCGGCGTAAGTCAAAAACTTACAATTCCAAGCCGGTTTTCCGGCCCTCGTAGATAGCGTATGCCGCCTGTCGCGGAGCAGCACCGTCGCCGATTTCCCTGAAACCGACACCGCGTTGGCGCAGGGCAAGAGCGAGACTGTCCTCGGCCATGTTGGCGGTGGCGAAAACAAGCGTGTCGGCCAGGATTTCAGTCTTGCTGTCATCCAGGAATGACTGCACGGCAGCAGATGTCCCGGACCAGTGGGTGATGGCGCTTTCAACGACAAATTTCACGCCCAGACCGGCCAGTGTCCGGCGCAGCGGGAAATCGGCTGCCGTGCGCTGCAGTTCCTTGCCGACAAGCGGATCCGGGGTAATGATGGTGACGTCATGGCCGTCCTCGGCAAGCTTCCAAGCCGTGCCGCATCCCTTCCAGTTGCCGCCCTCATCAAGCACGATAACGCGATGGCCAGGCCGTGCTTGCCGCGCCATGATGGCTTCGGCTGAATAGACATTGGCATTTTCAATGCCGTCCAGAGATTCGATGTGGGGAATGGCTTTCTGGAAGCCGGTGTCAGGCGGCAGCGATCCGGTTGCGACAATCACCTCGTCTGCCTGCTCGGCCACAACATCGTCTTCGTCCATATAGGCGTTGAGCCGTATCTCGACCCCGAGCATGGTCAATTGTCGCTCGTACCATTCGATCAGTTCGATGATTTGTCCTCGCCGGGGTTGCAGGCCGGCCAGGCGATATGCACCGCCCAAATGCGGTGAAGCTTCCGCCAGCACCACGCGGTGGCCACGTTCGGCGCTGACGCGAGCCGCCTCCAGCCCGGCGGGTCCTCCGCCAACAACCAGCACTGATCTGGCCTGTGCGGCGGGTGCAAACCGGTCACCGCCCCACTCGGCCTCGCGGCCGGTCGAGGGATTGACCACACAGGAAATCCAGTAGTCTCTCGAGCGGCGGCCCCAGCACATCTGGTTGCAGGACAGGCAGCCCCGGATGTCCTCTGCCCGTCCCTGGTGCGCCTTGTTGGCAAGATGCGGGTCGGCAATCTGCCCCCGTACGATCGAGACCAGGTCTGCCTGTCCTTCGCCAAGCACGGTTTCGGCGTTGTCAGGTGTGCGGATATGGCTTTCCGCGGTCACCAGCGCATGCTTGACCACCCCCTTGAGCGTGGCAGCCAGATTTGCGCCGAGCTTCTCCGGATAGATAAATGTCGGCATCAGCTTGTAGAAATCGAAATAACTGCCTGTGCCGCAGGTGACATAATCGATCATCTGTTCCCGGTCATGGCGCTCGATGATCTCGCTGATGGCCTCGCGCTGCAGGGCGACCTCGAAATCCGGCTCGTCGTTGACCGCCAGCCCGATGATGAAATCATCGCCGCAGGCCTTGCGGATACGGGTGATGATCTCGCGGGAAAAGCGGGTCCGGTTCTCCAGGCTGCCGCCCCATTTGTCGTCACGCTTGTTGGACCACGGTGTCCAGAACTGATCGACAAGACCGTGATAGGCGGCCCAGACTTCAACACCATCGAAACCGGAGTCGCGGCACCGCCGCGCGGCTTCGACGAAGCCGGTGATGGTTTCCTCGATCTCTGCCTCGCTCATGGCATGGGAGCCGTCGCTGTCGTGGTAGCTCGGCATGCCTGAGGGTGACCATGCCGGGTGAAAGGCGTTGTCCTGATCGCCGTGGCTGCCGACATGATAAAGCTGCTGGATGGCAACCGCACCGTTTGTCTTGATCGCTTCTGTAACCTTGCGGAAGTGCGGGATCACGGCGTCGTCGCTGTGACGAAAATTGCCACGCGTCAGAACCGCCGCCTGGTGAACCGGCATCGGTTCGACCACAATCATTGCGGCACCGCCCATGGCTCGCTCCGCATAGTAGGCGGCGTGGCGTTCGGTCGGCAGCCCCTCGACAGCCATGTTTGTGGTGTGGGCGCCAAAAACAATACGGTTGCGCAAGGTGTGGCCACGCAGGTCAATGGGCGAGAACAGTTTGTTGAAGCTGCGCGCGGTCATCAATCTCGCCTCCCATGATCTCTGCCGAGATGAACATGCTAGCACGCGGTGCGTCCAGCGCTGTATTGGCTGCGAAACCCGATGGCTTCATTGCGAAACCGTCTGCGGCGTTCGAACCCGCGCCTGCATCATATTTCGCTTCGCTGGGCTTGTACGCGAAAGCTCGCTAATTTAAACGATTAGAAACCCTCAATCATGCCGTTGGTGCGCATGTCCGAAGTGGAGCAAACGGTGAATAAGACAGCATCCGGGGACTGGTGGCGCGGCTGCGTGATCTATCAGGTCTATCCGCGGTCCTATCAGGATACGTCGGGCGACGGCATTGGCGATATTGCCGGCATCATCCGGCGGCTCGATCATATCGCCTCGCTGGGCGTCGATGCGATCTGGCTGTCGCCGTTCTTCCGCTCGCCGATGGCGGACTTCGGCTATGACGTGTCGGATTATTGCGATGTCGATCCGATGTTCGGCACACTTTCCGACTTTGATGAACTGATTGAACTGGCGCACGCCAAGGGCCTGAAGATCATCATCGATCAGGTGATCTCGCACTCTTCCGACAAGCATGCCTGGTTCAGGGAAAGCCGGTCAAGCCGCGACAACGAGAAAGCCGACTGGTACGTCTGGGCCGACCCCAAGCCTGATGGAACGGCTCCGAACAACTGGCTGTCGGTGTTCGGCGGTCCGGCGTGGGAGTGGGACACGGTCCGGTGCCAGTATTACATGCACAATTTTCTGGCTTCGCAGCCAGATCTCAATTTCCACAATGCCGATGTGCAAGATGCCATACTCGATACCGTCCGCTTCTGGCTTGACCGGGGCGTCGACGGTTTCCGGCTCGATACGGTGAATTTCTACGTTCACGACAAGCATCTGCGCGACAATCCGCCGCTAAGCCGCAACGCAGAAGATGGCAACTTCATGGGAGTTGATGCGCCCGACACCAATCCGTATGGCTTCCAGGACCATCTTTACGACAAGTCGCAACCGGAGAATATCGCCTTCCTGCAGCGACTCCGCGCGCTGATGAACGAATATGAGGGCCGAACAACGGTGGGTGAAGTCGGCGACGGCCGGCGCTCGCTGAAGACGGTCGCGGCCTACACCAATGGCGGCGACAAGCTGCATATGTGCTACACATTCGACATGCTTGGTGCGGAGTTTTCGGCCGAGCATTTCCGCCGCAGCATTTCCAATTTTCAGTCGGTGGTCAAAGATGGATGGGTCTGCTGGTCGTTCTCCAACCATGATGTCGAACGGCATGTCTCGCGCTGGCTGCAGGAGGGCGATGATCCGGAGCATCTGGCACGCTTCGCCATCACCTTGCTGTCGTCGTTCCGGGGATCCATCTGCCTCTACCAGGGCGAGGAGTTGGGATTGGAAGAGGCCGAAATCGCGTTCGAGGATCTCACTGATCCTTACGGCATTCGCTTCTGGCCGGCCTACAAGGGGCGCGACGGCTGCCGCACGCCGATGGTCTGGGAGCTTGAGGCGCACCACGCGGGTTTTTCCGATGCGCCGAAGACCTGGCTTCCGATCCCCGACAGCCACAGGCAGCGTACCGTGGACCAGCAGGAGTGTGTGAGCGGATCGATACTCCACCATTACCGGCAAACGCTGGCGATGCGGAAATCCCATCCAGGCCTCGTCGACGGGGCGATGGAGTTTCTTGATACCAACGGCGAAGTGCTGGCCTTTATCCGGGGCGAAGGCGCGGACCGGCTTCTGTTCGTCTTCAATCTCGACCGCAGCCCGGTGGAATGGGCGGTTCCATCGGATCTCGACACCGTCGAGGTCGTGAGATTGCCCGGCTTTGCTCCCGGCCATGATCAAGACACTGTCATGCTGGCCGGTCTTGATGTCTTTTGCGCCCGGTTGAGCTGAGCCCGACAGGTCCGGCCCCCGACAGGTCCGGGCAAGGTCAGTTATGATCCGCTTATGGATCGATGATCTCGAAGGCGTCGACATCTATCATGCCGCGGTCGGAGATCTTGAGGTGCGGAATCACCGGCAAGGGCAGGAATGCCAGTTGCAGGAATGGCTCGTCGAGTGTGCCGCCGAGCCCCTTTGCGGCCTTGCGCAACGGGATCAGCGTCTCGCGCACCCATTCATAGGGCTGGTCGCTCATCAGGCCGGCCACAGGCAGGGCGATTTCGGCGATCACCTTGCCGTTTTCTGCCACAACAAAACCGCCGCGGATTTCGCTCAACCGGTTGGCGGCAACCGCCATGTCGGCCTCTGAAGCACCGACCACACAGATATTGTGGCTGTCATGGCCGACGGTGGAGGCGATGGCGCCGCGCTTGAGGCCAAAGCCCTGAACGAAGCCGGTGGCGATGTTGCCGTTCTTGCCGTGGCGCTCGATCACCGCGATCTTGAGAATGTCGCGGCTCAGATCGACCTGTTTTTCACCATTGTCGATGGCGAGATCGAGATCGCGACGTTCGGTGATGATCTTGCCGGGAACAATGCCGATCACCGGCGTCTGGCTGCGGTTCTTGCGCACGGTGAAGGACGTGGCTTCCACCTTCGGAGCGCGGACACTGTCGGTGCCAACGAGAGCGGTCTTGCCACGGGTCGCGAAGAGTTCATCGGTGACAAGACGACCGGCGGAGAACACCATCTGGGCGTTGCATCCTTCCAGGCTGTCGAGCACCACCAGATCGGCGCGCCAGCCCGGCGCCACCAGGCCGCGATCCTTCAGCCCGAAGCCGCGGGCGGCGGAAATCGAGGCGGCGCGGTAGATCGCCAGCGGCTCGACGCCTTTCGAAATGGCGTGGCGGATCATGTAATCGAGATGGCCATGCTCGGCGATGTCGAGCGGATTGCGGTCGTCGGTGCACAGCGCCAGGAACGGCGAATTGCGTTCGGTGATGATCGGGATCAGCGCATCGAGATCGCGAGACACCGAGCCTTCGCGCACCAGCACATGCATGCCCTTCGACATTTTCTCCAGCGCTTCCTCGGCGGTGGTCGATTCGTGCTCGGTGCGGATGCCGGCGGCGAGGTAGCCGTTGAGGCCGAGCCCGCGCAGCAAGGGGGCGTGGCCGTCGATATGGCCGCCCTGAAAGGCTTCCAGCTTGGCCATGCAGGCAGGGTCCTTGGCGAGCACGCCGGGGAAATTCATGAATTCGGCGAGGCCTATCACCTGAGGATGATCACGGAATGGCAGCAGGTCCTCGATATCCAGCCGTGCGCCGGCGGTTTCGAGATGGGTGGCGGGCACGCAGCTCGACAGCTGCACGCGGATGTCCATGATGGTCTGTTCAGAGCACTCAAGGAAATAGCGGATTCCGGTGGTGCCGATGACATTGGCGATCTCATGCGGATCGCAGATCGCGGTGGTGATGCCGCGCGGCAGCACGCAGCGGTCGAACTCATGCGGTGTGACCAGCGAGCTTTCGATATGCAGATGGGTGTCGATGAACCCGGGTACGACGATCTTGCCGGAGATGTCGATTGTGTTGACGCCCTGATAGCTTTCCAGTGTTCCCACAATGCGATCGCCACAGATGGCGATATCGCCCTGGCGCAGCTCGCCCGTGGTCAGGTCGAACAGTCTGCCGCCCTTCAGGACAATGTCAGCCGGCGCCTTGCCCGCGCCCTGGTCGATCATGTCACCAAGTCTGTCTGTCATGGCTTGTCCCTCTTTGCTGCTTGCCCGAATCAAGAACCGGCCGGCTTTTCAGCCGACCGGTCAAGTTTAGCCCAAAAGGGTGATTACATCTTGTCAGTGATGTCCGAGGTCCAGGCGCCTTCCGGCTCCTTGGTGATGATGCCCTGGTCGAGCAGCGCCTTGGCGGTGCGCTCATAGGCTGCTTCGATCAGCTTGGCATCCGGCTTGTCGATCAGCTTGGCCACTTCGCCCATCATCCGGACCTGGTGGTTCTCGTCCTGGCCGCCATTGTCCATGACGATGCCGGCTGCCTCTTCAGGGTTGGCGATGGCATATTCCCAGCCCTTCATCGAAGCCTTGACGAATTTGACCATCTTTTCGGTGAAAGCAGGATCGGCGAGATCGTCTTCCATCGCATAAAGGCCGTCTTCTAGCAGGTCGTTGCCCATGGCCGAGTAGTTGAAGACGATCAGGTCTTCCGGCTTGTAACCGGCATCCATCAGCTGCCAGTACTCGTTGTAGGTCATGACCGAGATGCAGTCTGCCTGCTTCTGGATCAGCGGCTGCACGTCAAAGCTCTGCTTGAGCACGGTGACGCCATCGGCGCCGCCTTCGGTCGACAGACCCAGCTTGTTCATCCATGCAAAGAACGGATATTCGTTGCCGTAGAACCAGACGCCCAGTGTATGGCCCTTGAAGTCGGCCTCGGTCTTGATCGGACCGTCTGCGGGGCAGACCAGTTCCATGCCGGCCTTCTTGTAAGGCTGGGCGATGTTGACCAGGCCGACGCCTTTTTCGCGGGCCGCGAGCGCGCCACCCATCCAGTCGACGATGACGTCGGCGCCGCCGCCGGCAATCACCTGTTCCGGCGCGATGTCAGGGCCGCCGGGCTTGATTTCCACGTCGAGGCCGGCTTCTTCGTAAAAGCCCTTGTCCTTGGCGACGAAATAACCTGCAAACTGGGCCTGGGCGACCCATTTGAGCTGCAGCGTCACCTTCTCGGCAGCATGTGCGGCACCCGCCATCAAGCTCATGGTGAGTGCCAGTGTCAGTCCAAGTGTCTTTTTCACTTTTGGTTCCTCTCTGGTTGTGGCTCAGGGCTATCTATCTGCGATAGCTCGGATGCCAGAATGTGACAGCCCGCTCAAGAAGTGCAAGCGCCCCGTAAAATAAAGACCCGACAATAGCTGCCATGGCGATTTCCGCCCAGACCATGTCGAGGTTCATCCGACCCACTTCGGTCGAAATGCGAAAGCCCATGCCGACGATCGGCGTTCCGAAAAACTCCGCCACGATGGCGCCGATCAGCGCCAGGGTGGAGTTGATCTTGAGGGCATTGAAGATGAACGGCATCGCCGCCTGAAGCCTGAGCTTGAGCAGCACTTGCCAATGGCTGGCGCCGTAGGTGCGCATCAGGTCGCGCTCCATGTCACCGGTGGCCGCGAGGCCGGCCAGCGTGTTTACCAGCATCGGGAAGAAGGTCATGACGATGACCACCGCGGCCTTGGACTGCCAGTCGAAGCCGAACCAGATCACCATGATTGGCGCAATACCGATCATCGGCAGCGCCGAGACCATGTTGCCGATCGGCAGCAGGCCGTTGGCGAAGAAGCGGAAGCGGTCGGCGAGGATGGCGACCAGGAAACCGGTCAGCGAGCCCACGACATAGCCGAACAGGACAGCCTTGAGCACGGTCTGGCGGAAGTCCGCGAGCAGGATTGATGTGGACGTGACAATCCTTACCCCGATGGCGGAAGGCGGTGGCAGCAACACGAAGGGCACGCCCGCGCCGCGAACCAGACACTCCCACAGGATCAACACCCAGATGCCGAACAGTGCGGGCACGGTAATGCCGATGATTCCGATATACTGACCGCTGCGGCTGCCGTCGCCGGAGAGCACCGTGACAAGCCGCCAGCCCAGCAGCCAGGCGGCGATCAGACTGGCGTAATAGCCCGCGGAGGCGGTTCCGGTGGCCTCAGCGAGACCGGCGATCAGCATGGCCGCGGCCCCGAAACTCGCCACCATGAGAACCAGGGCTTCCAGCGCTGCCACCAGCCGCAGCATCGACAGAATCGCGCCGATGACAAGGATGGCCACGACCGCGATTGAGAACGGGGAACTCATGCCGGCGGTGAAGGGCAGTGCGGTGAGGCTGTAGAGTGTTGCGACCAGCGCGCTCACGGCCTGCCAGTTTGGACGGAAAGCGCTCATGGGTTTCTTGCTCCCATCCGGCCATTGACGAAACGGCCGACAATGTCGACCAGACTGACCAGCAGGATGGCGACAATCGAGCCGGCGATCAGGGCGGCGAAGATATCGACTGTCTGGCTGTAATAGGACCCGGCCAAAAGCTTGGACCCGATCCCGGCCACGGCACCGGTGGGCAGTTCGCCGACGATGGCGCCGATCAGGCTGGCGGCAATCGCCACCTTCATCGAGGTGAAGAAGAACGGCACCGAGGCGGGTATCCGCAATTTCCACAGCATCTGCAGCTTGGTGGCGGAGTAGGTCCGCATCAGGTCGAGATGCAGCACGTCAGGCGAGCGCAGGCCCTTGACCATGCCGACAGCGACAGGGAAGAACGACAGATAGGTGGAGATCAGCGCCTTGGGCAGAAGCCCGGTGACGCCGATGGCCGACAACAGCACGATGATCATCGGCGCAATCGCCAGAATGGGAATCGTCTGCGAGGCGATGATCCACGGCAGGAAGGACCGGTCGAGCGCCGGGATATGGACGATGCCGATGGCAATCACCACGCCGAGCGCTGTTCCCATGGCGAAACCAAGCAGCGTCGCCGACAGCGTGATCCAGGAATGATAGACCAGACTGCGCTTTGACCACGGTTTGACCGTCAGCGTGTTCTTCCAGAGATTGGAGGCGACCTGATGCGGCGCAGGCATGGTCGGCTTGGGCTGGCTCATGGTTTTCATGAGGAATTCGGTGGCGGTGCGGGTCTCGCCGGCGCGGCGATCGAAATCACGCTGGAACGGCGCGTTCATCGAATAGGCGGCGAAATACCAGGCGATGAGAATCACCAGCAGAATCGACCCGACCGGGACCAGCCGGTCCCAGATAAAGCTCTTCTTGTTCATCCTTGCCTCCCCTGAGGCCAGACGATCATGGTCACGGCAACGATCCCGAGCGTGATGCCGCCGACCTGCATGGTCGACGGGCGTTCGCCAAAAATCATCAATCCGATCAGATTGATCAGCACCAGTTGCAACACCGCGGACAGGGACATGGCGACAGCCAGCCCGCTTTCGCGCATTACCCGAACCATCATCAGATTGCCGGCCGTGTACAGCCCGATGGCCAGGGCCAGCAACCAGACCGAGGGCCGGTCGACATAGACGCGGAGGCTGCTTGCCGCAGCCATGAAGATCACCATCACGCCTGCCAGCCAGACCATCAGCGAGGGGCTCATTGTGCACCTCCGGGCCAGCGCAGCCAGAGCGTCGAAATGCCCTCTTCCGTGGCGTCGTCGCGACGCGCGGGATCTTCGTCAAAGCCCTCACGCTTGTAAAAACGCAAGGCGCTGGTGTTGCATTCAAACACGGTGAGTTCGAGACCACCGGGATGCGCAATTTTAGCTGTGTCGAGCAGCGCCTTGCCGACGCCCTTGTTGCGCGCGGCAGGCTGCAGATAAAGCGCAGGCACAAAGCCGTCGTCGCTCATGGAAAGGTAGCCAAGAATTTCTCCGTGCTCTTCCGCCACAAACATGGTGCGCTTTTCAAGCAGGGAGGGAACGAACAGCGCCTCAACGTCGGTGTGGTCGATGGTGCGAGGAAGCCATCCCGTGGCGTCGATATAGTTGTTGATGATCGCCGCGCAAACCGGCAGATCCGAGGTGGTTGCACACCGGATCTGGCTCGTTGCGGTTGCTTTGCGAACAGCGCTATTCATCATAGCTGTGTCCCGCTTTCAGGCCTTCGCGCACCTTGTGGGCAATCCTGAGAAATTCCGGCGTTTCGCGGATGTCGAGCGACCGGTTGGGGCCGAGATTGCACTCGATGATCTCGTGGATGCGGCCCGGACGCGGACTCATCACCACGATCTTGGTCGACAGGAATACCGCTTCGGGAATCGAGTGGGTGACAAAGACCACGGTCTTTCTGGTCTTGGCCCAGAGCTTGAGCAGTTGTTCGTTGAGATGGTCGCGGACAATCTCGTCAAGTGCGCCGAACGGCTCGTCCATCAAAAGCATGGCCGGTTCAACGGCGAGCGCCCGGGCGATGGAAGCGCGCTGCTGCATGCCGCCCGAAAGCTGCCAGGGGAATTTCTTCTCGAAACCGACCAGATTGACCAGCTCCAGATTGCTGGCGATGCGTTGTTTGCGGGTGGCGGCATCAAGACCCATGACTTCAAGCGGCAGCGCCACGTTTTTCTCGATGGTGCGCCATGGAAACAGCGCCGCCTGCTGGAACACATAGCCGTAAGCGCGCGCCAGCCGTGCCTGTTCCGGCGTCATGCCGTTGACCGAGACGGTTCCGCCGGTGGGCTTTTCCAGATCGGCGATGACCCGCAGAAGCGTGGTCTTGCCGCAGCCCGACGGGCCGATCAGCGAAACGAATTCGCCCTCGGCAATGTCGAGTGTGATGTCTTTGAGCGCATGAACCGGCCCGTCATTGGTCTCGAAGGTGAGGTCCAGATTTTGGGCAGAGATGACTGTCTCAGGCATGGTTTGCTGCTTTTTGTTTCATTGTGTTCCCCGGTCTTTTTTATTTTGTCAGCTTGAGTCTGTCCGGTCCTGAAACCGAGCAAGTACCGTGCCACTACACCCCGCTCGCCGGAATGCCGGAACGCTCAACCTTGCGCGGGGAAGAGACTTCCTTCCAGGTCGACAGCGCCTTGTTGGTGGGCGTGACCGGCTCGCGCTTGACGAACTCGCCGTGGCCTTCCTGCGGCTTGACTTCGCCATCGTCGATGGCAACCCGGCCGCGGGTCAGGGTGTAGCGCGGCAGGCCCTTGACCTGCTTGCCCTCAAACACATTGTAGTCGATCGCCGACTGCTGCGTACTGGCGGAAATTGTCTTGGATTTCTCCGGATCCCAGACCACCAGATCGGCATCGGCGCCGACCAGCACCGCACCCTTTTTCGGATAGCAGTTGAGGATCTTGGCGATGTTGGTCGAGGTGACGGCGACGAACTCGTTCATGGTCAGCCTGCCGGTGGCGACGCCATAGGTCCACAGCATCGGCATGCGGTCTTCAAGCCCACCGGTGCCGTTGGGGATTTTTGTGAAATCGCCGACGCCAAAACGCTTTTGTTCGGTGGAGAAGGCGCAATGGTCGGTGGCGACCACCTGCAGGGAGCCGGCCGACAGTCCGGCCCAGAGCGAATCCTGATGCATCTTGTTACGGAACGGAGGGCTCATCACCCGGCGGGCGGCGTGGTCCCAATCGGGATTGGCGTATTCGCTCTCATCCAGTGTCAGATGCTGGATCAGCGGCTCTCCCCACACCCGCATGCCCTTCTGGCGGGCGCGGCGGATGGCTTCGTGGCTTTGTTCGCAGGAGGTGTGCACCACATAGAGCGGGGTGCCGGCCATGTCGGCGATCATGATGGCGCGGTTGGTGGCTTCGCCCTCGACCTCTGCCGGTCGTGAATAGGCGTGGGCCTCGGGGCCGTTGTTGCCTTCGGCCAGCAGCTTTGCCTGCAGCTGCGCCACCACGTCGCCGTTTTCGGCGTGGACCATGGCGATGCCGCCGAGTTCGCCGACACGGGAAAACGAGGAATACATCTCGTCGTCATCGACCATCAGCGCGCCCTTGTAGGCCATGAAGTGCTTGAAGGTGGTGATGCCCTTGTCCTTGACCACCGTCTCCATCTCGTTGAACACCTGCTCGCCCCACCAGGTGATCGCCATGTGGAACGAGTAGTCGCAATGGGCGCGTGTCGACTTGTTGTCCCACATCTGAATCGCTTCGAGCAGCGACTGGCCGGGCGCGGGCAGGGCGAAATCGATCACCATGGTGGTGCCGCCGGCCAGAGCCGCGCGGGTGCCGCTTTCGAAATCATCGGTCGAATAAGTGCCCATGAACGGCATTTCGAGATGGGTGTGCGGATCAATGCCGCCGGGCATGACATAGCAGCCGGTGGCGTCCAGCGACTTCTCGCCGACCAGATTGGGGCCGATGGCGGTGATAACGCCGCCCTCGATCAGCACGTCTGCCTTGTAGGTCAGATCGGCGGTGACGATGGTTCCGTTCTTGATGACGGTGGTGCTCATGATGGTTTTCCCCTGTGAAGGCGGTGGTCTTTTTCCTCTCCCCATCGGGGAGAGGAATAGGAAGGCACTGCGAAGCGAAGCTGAGCAGATGCCTGAGTTGGGTGAGGGGGCTTCAAGCGCCCTTCTAGTGCTGCAAGAATAGTCTCCAGAACGGCAGCTCGCTCGAACGCAACTTCGTCATTCCAGAACCGGAGTACACTGTAGCCGTTCTGTGTCAGCCACACCGTGCGCAGTGCGTCGCTGGCCTCTATCAATACGTGGTGGCTTCCATCCAGTTCGATGACCAGCTTTTGGGCGCGACAGCAAAAATCGCAAATATATGTACCAATCCGTACCTGACGATTGAAACGAAACCCGTTGAGTTGGCGATTGCGAAGTTCGAACCAGAGCAGGTGCTCGGCGTCGGTAGGTTGTTTGCGCATTTGGCGCGCGAGCGCTTTGGTGTTTGGCGCTGGTTTGGGAGCGAGGCCCCCCTCACCCGGTCGCCGCAAGGCGGCGCCCGACCTCTCCCCCGGGGGGAGAGGAACCTGTCGGCCGTCACTTTGCGGTTTCTCAATCATGCTTCAATGCTTTTGCCTTTTATCACAAACAGAAAGTCTTCACTCCGCATAGCCGGGATTTTTCCGGTCGAGCACAGTTTTCATTTCCGCAAAATGGGAGAACTCGGCGTCCTTGTAGACATCCCACTCGCGCGCAACGGATTCGGCCAGTTCATCGTTCATCACATTGAGCGGCTGGCCGGTCGAATAGGCCAGCACCATGGTACGCGCGGCGCGCTCGAGGTGATACATGGCGTCAAACGCTTCGGCAATGGTTGGCGCAACGGTGGTGACGCCGTGATTGGCCATCATGACACTGGAATGATTGCCGATGGTGGCGGCAATGCGTTCGCCTTCTGCTTCCTCGGATGCGATGCCGCCAAACTCCATGTCCATCGCCAGCCGGTTGAAAAATCGTGCGGTGACCTGATCGACAGGTTTGATCGAGGGGTCTTTCAAGGTCGCCAGCGTGGTGGCGTAAGGTGGATGCAGGTGCAGCACAACACGGGCATGGGCCACGCGCCGGTGAATGGCTGAGTGGATCGCCCAGGCCGATGGGTCGGGGGCGTCTTCGCGTTTCATCGTGTCAGGATCGTCGGCGTCAACCAGCAGCAGTTCGCTGGCCCGCGCTCGGGAGAAATGTTTCCAGCGCGGATTGACCAGGAATCTTCTGCCGTCGGGCGACACCGCAGCGGAGAAATGATTGGCGACGCCCTCGTGCCAGTCATAGTAGGCCGCCAGTCGGAGCGCGGCTGCGAGGTCTATGCGAAGTTGGCTCTCGTCGCTGCTCTGAAGCGGCACGACGTTGGCTGATGTGTTCATTGGTTACTCCACGACTCCGGCTGTTTCGACGACGGCATGCATGAGCACGTCGCAGCCTGCGCCTGCCCATTCCTTGGTGATGTCTTCGGCTTCATTGTGGCTCAAGCCATCAACACAAGGGCACATGACCATGGCGGTTGGCGCCACGCGGTTGATCCAGCAGGCATCGTGGCCGGCGCCGGAGATGATGTCCATGTGCGAATAGCCAAGCCGTTCAGCGGCGTCGCGCACCGCCTTGACGCAAGTCTTGTCGAATTCCGGCGGATCGAACTGGCCGACGATCTCGGCTTCGAATTCCACGCCCAGATCGGCGCAGAGCTTAGGCGCTTCCGCCATCAGCCGGTCGACCATGCCGTTCATGCGGTCGAGCTCATGGCTGCGGAAGTCGACGGTGAACACGACCTTGCCGGGAATGATGTTGCGGGAATTGGGGTAAACATCGATGTGACCGATCGCACCCACAGCGTTGGGCGCATTGTCCATGGCGATCTGGTGCACCAGCTCGGTGATCTGGGCCAGGCCGCGGCCGGCGTTCTTGCGCATCGGCATCGGGGTTGAGCCGGTGTGGCTTTCCTTGCCGGTGACCGTGCACTGGATCCAGCGCAGGCCCTGGCCATGGGTGACGACGCCGATGTCCTTGCCTTCAGCTTCCAGGATCGGGCCCTGCTCGATGTGCAGCTCGAACAGCGCGTGCATCTTGCGCGCGCCGACCTCTTCGTCACCCTTCCAGCCGATCCGTTCAAGCTCGTCGCCAAAGCGCTTGCCCTTGGCGTCTTCGCGGTCATAGGCCCAGTCCTGCTCGTGAATGCCGGCGAAGACGCCGGAGGCGAGCATGGCCGGCGCAAATCGGGTTCCCTCCTCGTTGGTCCAGTTGACCACGACGATCGGGTGTTTGGTCTTGATGTCGAGATCATTGAGCGTGCGGACCAGTTCGAGCCCGGCCAGCACGCCGAGCACGCCGTCATATTTGCCGCCGGTGGGCTGGGTGTCGAGGTGGGAGCCGACATAGACAGGCAGCGCGTCCGGATCGGTTCCGGGCCGGGTCATGAACATGTTGCCCATGGTATCGACGCCCATGCTGAGCCCCGCGTCCTCGCACCAGCGCTGAAACAGCTTGCGGCCTTCGCCGTCCTCGTCGGTCAGGGTCTGGCGGTTGTTGCCGCCGGCAATGCCGGGTCCGATCTTCGCCATATCCATGAGCGAATCCCACAGACGGTCGGGGTTGATCCTCAGGTTTGCTGCGGGTGCGGACATGGTCGGTTCCTCTGGTCTGTTTGGTTTTTAGTACCGTCCCGGAACAGATCCGGGACGGTGATCTGCAACTCCCGATCAGCTCGGGAAGGTGAAGACCGCGCCGGACTTGATGCCGTTGGGCCAGCGCGATGTGATGGTTTTCAGGCGCGTGTAGAACCGCACCCCTTCCGGTCCGTAGATCGAGTGATCGCCGAACAGCGAGCGCTTCCAGCCGCCAAAGGAATGATAGGCCACCGGCACCGGGATCGGCACATTGATGCCGACCATGCCGACTTCGATGGAATCGGAGAAGGCACGGGCAGCATCGCCGTCGCGGGTGAAGATCGCTGTGCCGTTGCCATATTCATGGTCGTTGATCATCTGAACCGCATCGTCGAAGGTTCCGGCGCGAACAACCGAAAGAACAGGTCCGAAGATCTCTTCCTTGTAGATGCTCATGTCAGTGGTGACGCGGTCAAACAGCGTGCCGCCGACAAAGTAGCCGTTCTCATAGCCCTGCAGCGAGAAGCCGCGACCGTCGACCACCAGTTCGGCGCCTTGCTTGACACCCTGATCGATGTAGCCGAGCACCTTTTCCTGATGCATCTTGGTGACAACCGGGCCCATCTCCGCAGTCTCGTCGGTGGCGGGGCCGATCTTCAGGGCTTCGACGCGGGGCTTGAGCTTGGCAACCAGCGCATCGGCGGTTTTCTCGCCCACCGGCACGGCAACCGAGATTGCCATGCAGCGTTCGCCGGCGGAGCCGTAGCCTGCGCCCATCAGCGCGTCGGCTGCCTGGTCCATGTCGGCATCGGGCATGATTACCATGTGGTTCTTGGCGCCACCCAGAGCCTGGACGCGTTTGCCGTTGGCGGTGCCGCGCGAATAGACATATTGCGCAATTGGCGTCGAGCCGACGAAGCTGATCGCCTTGACGTCGGGGTGATCAAGCAAAGTATCGACGGCAAGCTTGTCGCCGTGGACGACATTCAACACACCCTCGGGGAAACCTGCTTCCTGGAACAGTTTCCAGGCCAGCATCGGGGCCGACGGATCACGCTCGGAAGGCTTCAGTACGAAGGTGTTTCCGCAGGCGACCGCGATCGGGTACATCCACATCGGCACCATGGCCGGGAAATTGAACGGGGTGATGCCGGCAACGACGCCCAATGGCTGGCGGTCGGCGATGGAATCGATCCCGGGGCCGACATTGCGGGAGAAATCGCCCTTGAGCAGATTGGGAATGCCGCAGGCAAATTCCACCACCTCAATGCCGCGGGTGACTTCGCCCAGCGCATCATCATGGGTCTTGCCGTGCTCGCGCGAGATTTCGCGGGCGATGTCGCCTGCGTGGCGGTCGAGCAGTTCCTTGAACTTGAACATGTAACGCGCGCGCTTGAGCGGCGGCATCGCGCCCCATGCCGGTTGCGCGGCTTTGGCAGAAGCCACGGCGGCGTTGATTTCCTCGACCGTCGACAAGGGCAATTCGGCAATCTGCTCGCCGGTGGCCGGATTGAAGACCTGCGAGCGACGCTCCGAGCCGGAAATCGTCAGTTTGCCACCAATGGCGTTTTCAATGATCTGCATGGTTACGCTACCCCTTCGAGTACTTTACGCAATTTTTCGAACAATTCGTCGATCTGGTCCCTGGAGATGATCAAGGGCGGCGAGAGCGCAATGATGTCACCGGTGGTGCGGATCAGCAATCCATCATCATAGGCTTTGAGGAAGGCCGAGAAGGCACGCTTGGTCGGCTCGCCGGCAATCGGATCGAGTTCGATTGCGCCAATCAGCCCGGTGTTGCGGATGTCGATGACATGCGGGCAGTCCTTGAGCGAATGCAGTTGCTCTTCCCAGTAGGGCGCGATTTCGGCGGCGCGGGTGAGCAGGCCTTCTTCCTTGTAGGTGTCGAGCGTGGCAAGGGCTGCGGCCGAGGCGATCGGGTTGCCCGAATAGGTGTAGCCGTGGAAGAACTCGATCATGTGCTCGGGGCCTTGCATGAAGGCGTCGTGGATCTCGGAGGTGACGAACACCGCGCCCATCGGAATGACGCCATTGGTCAGGCCCTTGGCGGTGGTGATGATGTCGGGCATGACATCGTAATGCTGCGCGGCAAACGGCGACCCGAGGCGGCCGAAGCCGGTGATAACCTCGTCGAAAATCAACAAAATGCCGTGCTTGGTGCAGATCTCGCGCAGCTTCTTGAGGTAGCCCACCGGCGGGATCAACACGCCGGTGGAGCCGGCAACCGGTTCGACAATGACGGCGGCGATGGTGGAAGCATCATGCAGCGTGACGATGCGCTCAAGTTCGCTCGCCAGATCACCGCCATGCTCGGGCTGGCCCTTGGTGAAGGCGTTCTGCGCGGGCAAATGGGTGTGCGGCATATGGTCGACGCCGGTCAGCAGCGTGCCGAACATCTTGCGGTTGGAGACGATGCCGCCGACGGAGATGCCGCCGAAATTGACGCCGTGATAGCCCCGCTCGCGACCGATCAGCCGGGTGCGGGAGCCGTCGCCCTTCACACGTTGATAGGCCAGAGCCACCTTCAGCGCAGTCTCGACCGATTCAGAGCCGGAATTGGTGAACAGCACATGGTTCATGCCGTCAGGCGCGATGTCGACCAGACGATTGGCAAGCTCAAATGCTTTCGGATGACCCATCTGGAAGGCCGGCGCATAATCGAGTTCGCCGGCCTGCTGGGCTATTGCCTCGGTGATCTTCGGGCGGCAATGGCCGGCGTTGACGCACCACAGACCTGCGGTGCCGTCCAGGATCTGACGACCGTCGGAGGTGGTGAAATGCATGTCCTTGGCGCCGACCAGCATGCGGGGGTCTTGCTTGAACTGGCGGTTGGCGGTGAACGGCATCCAGAACGCGCGCAGGTCGTTTGGGGATGTGTTGAGCCGATTAGACATGGCTGGCGCGCCTCCTGACGCAATGTGTTCCCGGTCGTTGATCAATAGCCATTTCAATGGCTTTTTTCCCGCACAGGAGTTCACTGACGAAAATATTGACTGTTTGATAAAACTCTAGCAGGGTCAATCATTGGGTCAAGGCAAATTCGGCGGTGTCCGCAAGAGCTTTGCCGAGGCCGTTTTTTAGCTGGTCGAAGGTGACATGGAGCGCGCAACTTGAAGGCAAGAGCCACGGAAACCCAGCGCAAGACGCGCATCCAGATGGAGAACGAGGAAAAGATCCTTGATGCGGCGCTGGAGGAGTTTTCAGTTCATGGATTTCGTGGCGCAACCATCGACCGGATCGCCCAGCATGCGGGCATGTCCAAGCCGAACCTGCTCTACTATTTCAGACGCAAGCAGGACATCTACGAGGCGCTGATCGCCCGGCTGCTTGACACCTGGCTGGAACCCTTGCGTGAGCTCGACGCCGGTGGTGACCCGTTGCCGGAACTGCAATCCTATATCCGGCGCAAACTCGAGATGGCGCGCGATTTCCCGCGTGAAAGCCGGCTGTTCGCCAATGAGATCCTGCAGGGTGCGCCGCGCATCAAGCGGTTGCTCGAGAGTGAACTCAAGCCGCTGGTCGATGAAAAGGCCGAGGTGCTGAAGGGGTGGATGAACGCCGGGAAAATCAATCTGGTGGATCCAAGGCACCTGATCTTCTCGATCTGGTCGACGACGCAGCACTATGCCGACTTTGACGCCCAGGTGCAGGTGATCCTCGGACCCGACCGCGGCGCGGAAGGCCGTTTCGAGGATGCCGCGAGGTATCTCGAAAAGCTATTTCTTGACGGGCTGCGACCGCAAGCAACAGAGGGCGAAACGCCCCGCATTCGCCATCCTTAAGCAATCAGTCCGACGGCGCGGCGGGCTTCCTCGGTCCGGAGCGAGAAATCGTCGCCGTCGTACGCACGTGCGGCATCGGTTGTCAGCCAGGCAATGGCCTCGCCGACCCAGTCGGGCGAGATGTGCATCGACCAGTCGAGCTGGCTGACGGGGTTGACGCCGGAGGACTTGATCGAGCGCTGCATGTCGGTGGCCACGGTTCCCGGCGACAGGCCGACCACCCGGATATTGTCAGCGGCGCATTCGGCGTGGGCGCAACGGGTCAGCGACAAAACGCCGGCCTTGGTGGCACAATAATGGCTCCAGCCTTCCAGCGCGCCTGCGGCAGCACCCGACGAGATGTTGATGATCACGCCGCCGCCCTGCCGTTTCATTACCGGGATGGCGGCGCGCAGGCCGTGATAGACGCCCTTGAAATTGATGTCGACCACCTGGTCCCAGGCTTCGGGATCGGAGTCTTCGATCCGGGCGATGGGATCGATCACGCCGGCATTGTTGACCAGGATATCGAGGCCGCCGAAGCTTTTGACGGCCAGGTCGACCGCGTTTTCGACATCGCCATAAGTGCCCACATCACAAGTCACCGCGATCGCCTTGTCGCCGATTTCCGAGGCGATCCGCGCCGTGTCCCGCGTCGACCGCGCAACCAGAACAACGTTGGCGCCATATCCCGCCATGATGCGGCTCGCAGCCTCGCCGATGCCACGGCTGGCGCCGGTGATCAGCACTGTCTTGTCTGTCAAATCGATGCTCATTGGGGACTCCCTTTTGTTGCAGCCTTTGTGCAATTGATCGCGCGTGCAATCAAGATGGTGATGCCGGTTGTTCACCGGAGCCGGTCGCCCTGTTGCTCGGCGAGGTCGGTAAATTCCCCTTTGGGTCACGTTTATAAATCAAGAAAACTTGATACGTGTCTGGCGTGACGCGATCGATTGCGTTAATCGGGGAAGAATCCGAGCGTCAGTGGAACAGGAGCCCTCATGAGCATTGTCATTCACCACAATCCGGGTTGCGGCACATCCCGCAATGTTCTGGAAATCATCCGGGCTTTTGCCGGTGAGCCGGTCGTTGTCGACTATCTGGAGACCGGCTGGACCCGCGGCCAGTTGCTGGGCCTCTTCGCCGCCGCCGGCCTGACACCACGCGAGGCGTTGAGGGTTTCCAAGTCCCCTGCGCAGGAGCTGGGCCTGACCGATCCAGCGGTCAGCGATGACACAATTCTGGAGGCAATGCTCGAGCATCCGGTGCTGGTCAATCGTCCGATTGTCTGCACCCGGAAAGGCGTAGCGCTTTGCCGTCCCTCGGAAGCGGTGTTTGCGCTTCTCGATGTTGCATCGGGTGCAACCTACACCAAGGAAGACGGAGAGGTGATCACCGCGCCATGATGAAGGACCTGCCCAATCTTGATCAAGACAGTTTTCGCCTGCCGGAGGTCGACAGGCTGGCGTTGCCCGGCGAGGACAATCATCCGCCACGGGTGCTGATGCTCTATGGTTCGTTGCGGGAACGCTCCTACTCGCGCTTTCTGACATTCGAAGCCAAGCGGGTGCTTGAGGCGCTGGGCGCCGAGGTGCGGATTTTCGATCCGGCCGGGTTGCCGCTGGTGGAAGACGATGCAGATGGTCACCCGAAAGTTTCCGAGTTGCGGGAGCTTTCGCTCTGGTCAGAGGCGCAGGTCTGGTGTTCGCCCGAGCGTCATGGCGCCATGACCGGGGTGATGAAGACCCAGATAGACTGGCTGCCGCTGGCACCAATCGGCGGAGTGCGCCCGACACAGGGACGAACGCTGGCGCTGATGCAGGTCTGTGGCGGATCGCAGAGTTTCAACACGCTCAACCAGATGCGGGTTCTTGGCCGCTGGATGCGGATGATCACTATCCCGAACCAGTCCTCCGTGCCCAAGGCATTTACAGAATTCGACGAGCAGGGGCGGATGATGCCGTCGCCCTATTACAACCGTGTTGTCGATGTGATGGAGGAGCTTGTGAAGTTCACCCTGTTGACGCGCGGGCGCTCGGCCTACCTGACCGATCGCTATTCGGAACGGGCGGAAAGCGCTGAAGCACTCTCCGCCCGCGTCAATATCCGGTCGATCTAGATCAAGTCACACGGCCGGCTTGCGGCGCTGTCGCATTACACAGCGCCGGTGTATTCGCCGCGCGCAGGGTAATCGTTCTTGATGGCAAAATCGAGTGCGCCGACCAGCTCGGAGAAATGCGGACGGACGAACGGCATGGTCTGAACCGAACCGTAATAGAGCGTCTGTTGCGGTGTCACCATGAACAGGCCAGGTTCTGAAAACAGCTCCGGTTCCTCGATCCCAATCGAGGTCTTGCCGCGCGATGTCGAGATGTAAAGTCCCCATTCGCGCGCCTTGGCCAGCGGCAGGTCGTAGCCGAAGCGCAGCGTGTCGGCACCGATCTTTTCGGCCATCTGCCGCGTGCGGTCTTCGCCATCGGAGCTGATGGCGATGGTGGCGACGCCACGTTCGGCAAAATCGGCAACGCGCTTTTGCATTTCAGTCAGATAGTTGGCGCAGATCGGGCAATGCAGACCGCGGTAAAAACAGATGACTGTTCCCCGCTCGGATGCATCGGTGGAGAGATCAAACCTGCCGTGATCAAGGGTGGAGAGTGTCAGGTCAGGTGTTTTTTGGCGGGGCATGAGCATTGGGAAAGCCTTTCAAGACGGGGTTGTGCAAGGATACTAACGTAATTACAGTCTGAAAAATCCGAATTAACTGACTGGAACGCCGATTTGTCCGAATTTGACCGTCTGACAACGCTGATGGAACGCTTCAGCCTGCAGGTGCGGGTGGCGCCGGTGGAAGCGGCGACGCTTGTGGTGACGGCCGATGAGACGGGCGTCGCCAGGCATGTCTGGTTTGATGCCGAGGGGCTCGACCCGGCGTGGACCGGGCAAACCGTGCTGTTTTCGGCCGCAGTTGATTGGGGCGGTGACGCCAATCCGCTGATTGCCGCCTTGCCCGAAGCAATCGATTTCGATCTGTCAGGTGATCCACAAACGGCAAGCCTGGTGGCGCTGATGCAATCGGAACTGGAAGCATCGCGCTGCGGTTCGGCATCAGTGGTCAACCGGTTGGGCGAAGTGCTGATCGTGCGATTGCTGCGGGCGCAGATCGAATCTGGTTCGACAAAACCGGGATTGCTGGCGGGATTGTCCGATCCGCGACTGAGCCGCGCGCTGGTGACGATTCATGCGCAGCCGGGCCGGCAATGGCGCAATGAGGATCTGGCGACAATCGCCGGACTGTCGCTCAGCCGCTTTGCCGAGATGTTCGTGGCGACGGTGGGCGAGACACCTTCGGCCTATTTGCGTCGGTGGCGACTTACATTGTCACGACAGGATTTGCAGAAAGGCGACCGGGTTGATGCGGTCGCACGGCGTTACGGCTATGATTCCGCTGAAGGCTTTGCCCGGGCATTCAAGCGTTGTTACGGTCGCAATCCGGTTTCGCTGCGCCATGTAGCTTCCGCATCCCTGTGACTGCCGATGCTTGCGGTCTAATCCGGTTGTTGGCGCTTGAACCAGGTGACGGCGATGTCTTCGGCAAGAGCCTTGCCTGAAGCCTGTCGCCATGTCTTCAGGTCTGCTTTGATATAGCCGACCAGGCTCAATCCGACCTCATGGCGGATTGCCGCCACCGCGACGCGGTCCGGGATGATCGTCCGCACGCCGTAGATATCCTGGATTGGCAGGTCGAGTTCAGGCATCACCCGGTGAATGAGTTCGGTACAGAATGTGCAGTCAGGCGAGTCTACATCAAAAAGGAAATCGAAATCCGCACCGATAAAGCGGAAGTAGTCCCGTATAATCTCGCGCCGCCGCATGTTGGTGCTGAATTCCGGCCTGAGGATTGCAACACGATCGGTGTTTAGCACGATTGAAGCCGGCGACAGGTGAACGCCTTTCTGGTCGGCTTCAATGAAGATCTTTCCGTTTTCGACGTCTGCGGCATGAGGCTTTATCGCGGCGGAAGTCCAGACGCCCAGATCCTGCATCTGGGACTGGGTGCCCAGATAGATCGCGGCATGTCCGAAAAGCCCCGGGATCAACTGGCCGGAAGTTCGTCCTTTCGAACTGACCAGCACGATGTCGAGCGGTTGAAGGCTGGACAGGATGGCATTTTGCGCCGCCTGTTTGGACTTGAGATAGCCGCCGCGCCAGGCAATGTGGCTCAACACAGTCCCAACCTGGGGTGCGAATACCCGCGACACATCGACAAACCAGCGTGGATAGTCTTCCATCCTGGTACAGCACTCACTGAGTCCGGCCTGGGATTGCGCTTCTGTGGCCGGTTCCGGCGCGATTTGTGCGCAGCCCTGAATCAGCAGTGTCAGTGTCAAGGATACAATGCAGATAAGCCTGTTCATCAGTCGCACGATTGCTTTCTGGCCAGCAGTATTGTGCGATAGCCGCAGTCAGGATCTTCGAGCCTGAAATCGACGATGTGTAGCCCCAAACCGGTCAGGATTTCCTCATACTCAGAGGGCGACAGGCTCGAATGGTAGACGATATCATCGCCGACATGGCCGGTCACTTCGCCCGCGTCCGGACCAACCGTCAGCATCAGGACGCCGTCCCAGTCAAGATGGCTGGCCAGCCGCACGAGAGTTGTGCGCTGCTCATCCGGTGTAAGGTGAAAGAAGCTGTCCCAGCCGATGATTCCGTGGAATGTGCGACCCAGATCCAGGCGCCGCATGTCGGTTTGCATCCATTCCCCACCGGGAAAGGCCCTGCGCGCCAGATCGATCATGGCTCCAGCTGCATCTATGCCGGTGATGCGATAGCCCAGCGCCGTGAAATAAGCAGCAATCGGGTCCCCGGCACCACACCCCGCATCCAGCACGACGCCGTTTGACGGCAGCAGGGCGGCGAAGCGGTCGAGCCATGGTTTCTCGACAAGGATTTTCGATCTTTCGGTGTCGAAACGCGCCGCATTGCGCTCGTAAATTTGTTGTGTCTGTGTGGCCAATGCAGCCAGTGAAGGCATCTCACCCGGCATTGTCCAGATCTCCGTTATACACCACTGGTGCTATCCCCTGGCGTCTGGTTATAACGAAAATCATCCATCTCGTCCTCGATCCGGCGCAGGTCCGCTTGCAGTCGGCCGATGTCGCGTTCGAGATCGTGAATGGTCCAGCGGTTGGAAGCGATTCTGCGTTCGATCGCGCGCTTGTCAGCCTTGCTTTGTCCTATCAAGTTCCCGTCGTCACGGATTTCCTGATCAATGCGGCTGATCCTCGCTTCTACATCGCGGATTTCGCGTTTTTTGCGATTGTAGGACCGACCCAGTTCATAGCCGTTGCGAAATCCTGGATCGAGATCGGCAGGGCAAACATTGGCATAGGATTGTCCGCGGCTGCCGACACTCAAGCCATTGAGCGGAGTGCAGTAGTGCGGCAGGCCCTGCTGATAGCCCTGGTACCAAAGTGTCTGGTCGGCGGCGACACCGGCTTTCTCACACGCCTTGGTATGGCGGGAAAACCGGTCCTGCGGGCT
>TARA_R110002051_G_scaffold88673_2_pt1 | contig 73109 bp, 66 predicted proteins | sample TARA_R110002051 | Tara Oceans TARA_R110002051 (sample SAMEA4397023) | marine metagenome | biome: Polar Biome; feature: [MES] marine water layer (ENVO:01000295) within the mesopelagic zone...; material: water (ENVO:00002006), including particulate matter (ENVO:01000060) such as......
CAATTAGGAGAGATAAAAGCTGGGGCCTATGCCGATTTGCTGATTTACGAAGGGAATCCTCTTGAAGATATGGCAGTAGTGGCACACCCTGAAAAAACATTGAAGCTGATAATGAAAGATGGAAAGATATATAAGAACGAACTTTAATCTAGGTGATTCCTAAAAACCTTAGTAGAAGGAAACCCTGTTTTGGATTAAGACTTAAAAGATTACATAGTAATAACAATACTAAAAAAGAAAATTATGAATATTACACTAGCACAAGCTGAAAACGCAATAGCAGCAGCAAAGAAAAAGTCTATTGAAATAGATGCAAAAATGAATATCGCAATTGTAGATGCAGGCGCAAATTTAGTTGCCTTTGGCCGTATGGATGGAGCCTGGTTAGGCTCACTAGATATCTCTATTAAGAAAGCTAAAACGGCGCGGTATTTTGATATGGATACGGGAATTATCGGGAGTTTATCTCAACCAGGTGGCGCTTTGTACAATATAGAGCACTCCAATGGCGGATTAATCACCTTTCCTGGAGGTTGTCCGATTAAGAATGCTCAAGGCGATATTATTGGAGCCATTGGAGTAAGCGGAAGTTCGGTCGAAAATGATCACGCCGTTGCAGAAGCAGGTGCCGCTGCAGTCTAAGTCGAATCAAGTTTTAAAGAGGGTAATTAAACTTTGTTGCCCTCTTATTTTCTACAAAATAATTACCGCTTAATCTTCTTTCCAGCAGTAACAAAAGAGATTCCTAAACGGCCTTGAGTACTAATCATAACAGCCTCAAAAATAGGTTCATTTGTTCCTGGCTTAATTTGCCAATCGAAAACAAAATTGGCTCCGGTACCACCTTCACTATCAATGCCATCAATCACTATTTGAACCGTTTCCATGGGTTGAATAAAAATTGTTTTATCAAAGTAAACACGTATTGGCTCTCCATGAGTATTAAAATACACGGCTTTATCAATAAATATTTGATCGTTGAGATTAGGGTTGTGTAAACTTACAGTCGCAGTTAGATTAGCCTGGTCCTGATCATTACGCATATAAATTTGTGAATAGATAGAAAGAAAGGTGCTTCCTATTTCTAAAGAATCCGGTAAAGCTGTATGAACTGTTCTTTTATTCCAATTTTCTTGGTTTGTAGAGCTTAATTTCCGCGGACCTTCACAAGAGCTTATTAAAAGCGACGTGAAAAGAAGAGCAAATAAAATTTTCATGGTGTTCATACAGGTGTCGTTTTTTAGAAAATTGACGAAGTCAAAAAAGGATAATCATTAATTACCACTACATGTAGTTACATATAATCGCTATGTCTAAATGTTTCGGTTCCTTTCTTCCTTCGTATATATTTTCTGAATGATTTTTACGATTGAAAAGCTGTTAGCTAAAATACATTTAGTTATTTACAGTAGGAATTTTATACTATAAAGCTATTGTTAATTTTCGTTACCTCACCTTAAAGTAATACATCCACGTCCATAACTAAAACAACATTTCCTTTTTTCTAATATGAAGTGAAGATAGGTGTACCTTTGCACAAAATAAAATGTGGCATCTTGGAGCTATGAATACTAAAATGAGAATTATCTAATCTCTCATAACTGAACTTTTTTAGTTTGCAATCCACAACAATTACCAATACAATTTCCTATGATGAGTGATGAAAATATAGCCAAGATTAATGAAGTAATAGCTCATTATTTTGACAGTAATAAAACTGTTGATTGGATTCCTGCTGCGGCAATCATGCCGGCCTTAGTGCAAGCTGGAGTTTTTAATAAAGACGAAAGGAAAGGCTTGCCCCTGCGTAAAGTACTTCGAAAATTAGATGAAGCTTCTGCCCTCGATAAGATTCCAACGCTGCATGCAGAAAGAAGATCAGATACTGTGTACTGGTATTTTGTACAGGAAGGAAAGAAATATACTCCAAAAGAAGTCATTAGCGACATCACCAAAAAAGAACAACGAATTCTAAATATTCAGAATAGCGACGAATACTACCTCGTCAACTTGTGTGATGAATTATTAGAACAAAAGGCTTCTCGTAAACACACCTTTGATACCTTAGTGGGGAATCTCCATAAAAAAGGGAAAGGAAGAACCAAACTCCCTTTAGATGCTTACTATAAGGATCTGAAATTGGTTATCGAATTTTTTGAAGAGCAGGAGGAAGGCAAAGAACTAGACGAAGCGGAACAAGCCCGTATGGCTCAGATTCAATATTATGACAAATTAAAAAAGAAATCAATCCTCAAGAAAGAATTACGTTACCTAGTCATTAAATATGCGTCTTTTGACTGTGATGAAGCTGGAAAGCTAGTGAGAGATACAGATAAGGACAAAAGAATTTTAAAAGGGATGCTCAAGGATTTTATTGGAAAGGCAGCTAAATAGCCTTTCAGGGATTGTACAAGCACATTGATTAACTCGTAAAGAATGCTACAATAACTAAAGGCTTCACTTTAAGTGAAGCTTTTTTTATGCAGTTACAGCAAACCGTGACTCTGTTTGTGATCAGGCCCACTTAATTTCCTAAAAATATGTAACTTGGATATACTAATTTTAACCTATGCCACTTTCAAACGAAATTGTACTAAGACCGAGATTTAAAAAAAGCCTTGCATCACCAGCAGAAGAAGTGCTGACTGCTTTTGAAAGCGCAGCGTCAACTACAAAAGAATTTAATGTGAGTCGGGTAGATGGTCATGTGTTTATTAGAATACTTAAAAGTGAGCAGCACTTCTGGTCTCCACAATTACATCTTGAAATTACCGAAGACCAAACCAATGGCACAATTTTAAAAGGGCTGTTTGGTCCTAACCCCACAGTGTGGACTATGTTTATGTTTTTTCATTTTATACTTGCCGTTTTATTTATTGCTGCTGGTATTTGGCTGTATACCAATATTTCACTTCAAAAGCCATTTATATTTCCGGTGGTCGTGATGTCTTTTACAGTTCTCCTATGGTTTGTACTTTACTTTGCAGGAAGACTAGGTAAAAAAAAAGGAAACACTGAAATGAATGCCTTGTATGAATTTATGACGGATGTTTTTCAAACAGTCTAAAACATAGCCTTAACGATATTCTAAGGTGGTGTCATAACAGTTTTTTGTACTTTCCTATTATTCGTCTGCAATGAGGATAAACGCTCCTGAGGTAAGTAGCAAATCTGTATCACTTAGGCTCTCAAAACTATTCACTGCAACATTCCCCTCATATACTGCGCCCATTGTCACTGGGATTTGCTCAAAATAGTATCCCTCTCTGTTCTCTTCCATTAGTTTTAATACGAATGACCTACCTTCTAAGGATACAATACTTGTTTCTGGTAGCGCTTTCGCGAAAGCGGACTCCGTCACAATATCGGCCTCAACAAACATCCCTGTTAAGAAATGGACTTTCGATTCGTCCTCTAAGTGGCCATGAACTTTAATGGTTCGATTGTTTTCAATAGCTGTTCCAACCAAATATACTTCTGCCTTAAAAGTCTCTTCAGACGATTCGGGGATCTTGAATTCTATTTTTTGACCTTTTTTTACTTTCATAATATCCTTTTCGAATACCGATAATTCGATATGAATATGGTCGTTATCAATAATTTCTAGGATAGCGGTTGCCGGTGAGACATAAGTGCCACGACTTACATTAACCTTTGTGATACTTCCATCGATGGGTGCATAAATGGTTACCGTAGACCTTACATTACCCGCTTCAACACTAGTAGTGGAGATGTTTAGCATTTGCAACTGTTTGCGTAATCCAGTATGCTTTGCCAGAGCAGTTTTGTAAGTGCTCTCCGATTGTAGAAAATTTTTCTGAGAAGTTATTTTTTCTTCAACCATCATCTTTTGTCTTTCAAATTCGGATTTCAAATAGTTTAGCTGCTCATAAACCTCCATATATTCTTGTTGTAGACTAATAAATTCTGGATTTTCTACGGTCACGAGGGCTTGTCCTTTACGTACTTTGTCACCTATCAACAAGGGAGTGGTCTTGATATATCCACCCATAGTAGCATTAACGACTGCACGATTTTCTGGTGGGACATCTATCATTCCAGTGGTTTGAACGGTCAGAGGAAAGGGTTTTTCTTCAAGCCTTCCTAAGGACATAGCTCTAGCTTCAAACTGCGTTTTGGACACAAAAATTCTACTGTCTAAAACCGTTTCTTCCTTCGTGTCTTGTGTTTTATCTCCACAACTGAAAAGTAGGAGTATCACACTTAATAATAATAGCTTATATAAATTAGAATGCATGTTGCTTGTTTTATAGGGTTAAGTAATTGATGTCAATAACACGGTGATTATATTCGATAAGTTTATCTAGATAGGCTAATTTGACTTCGTAGGCACTCTCCAGACTCTGGATATACTGGTAGAAGTCTATTTCGCCATTTTTAAAACTCCCATCGGCTGTTTTAATGATCTCCTCAGACAAAGCAGCACCTTCCTGTTCATAATAGGCGAGTGCAGTGTTTAAATGTTTGAATTGAACATAAAGTGCATTATACTTTGCATTGAGTTGAATTTCGTATTCATTTGCTTCTTCCGAAGCTATTTCTTCTGCAATATTGGCGGCTTTGATACGAGCTGAATTCCTTCCGAACAAGAAGGGAACTTTTAGTCCGAGCTGATAACCATATAAACTGCTATTAATCCCAGAATTTGTTCCCTGAAAGTAATTTAAACTAATATCGGGCAAGAGTTGTTGTTTCTCAAAATCTCTTCTTGCTTGTACTACTGAAACCCTATTTTTATAGTAATCTAGTTCCACATTTGAATCAATTTGAAGTGGTTTGAGTGATACTTTAAGCGTAGATTCCTCTCCAATGACAAGGGTATCTTTAGCTTGTACTATACTTTGCAAACCACGATAGGCTAAAGAAACATTTTGCTGTGATTCTAGATATTTAATAACGATTTGCTTTTGCTTTGAGGCAGCCGTTATTTTCTCTAAATAATTAGTTTCGCCCAGCTCAAAACGTCTTTCTGCAATACGCGCAAAGTTTGAATATAAACTATCTAATGTCTTTAATACCCGCTGTTTTTCTTTGGCAATTTGATAATCATAATAGGCTCGGGTCACTTTGCGGGCTATTGATTTTTTCTGGATTTCATAAGTACTAGTTATTAAAGCGACATTTGCTTGATTCACTTTTTTCTCTGAAAAATAAACTGTTGGAAAACGAAAATCTTGTTGTACTCCAAATACCCTCAATGGCTCATTGTTGAAGGTTAAATTGTTCTCATCAAATTCGTAATAGAGGTGCGTTTTGTCAAAACTAAATGCACTATTCATAAGAGCACTTGACTGATCAACCTCTAATCGATGTGCATTGAGCCCTGCATTATTTTCGATGGCTAATGGTATCAAGGCATCCAGTCGTAGTGGGTTATGTTGAGCGCTTAGATTCATTGTGGCTAAGAGTAATACTAGGCCAAGCCCTCCAATACTCTTTTTGTTAGTGGTACTCTTTTCTTTCTTTGGACCATTAAAGTAAGCGTATAAAACAGGTAATACTACGAGGGTTAATAAGGTTGCAGTAATCAAACCACCTATAACAACAGTTGCTAGGGGGCGTTGAACTTCGGCCCCAGCATTGGTTGAAATGGCCATGGGTAGAAAGCCTAAGGCCGCCGCAGTGGCTGTTAAAAGTACTGCTCGTAATCTATCTTTGGTTCCTTGTTTTATGAGGGACTCTATATCTTTAAAACGATCTTCGTTTTTAAGTTCTTTAAAATGCTCTATCAATACAATCCCATTTAAAACTGCAATTCCAAATAAGGCAATAAAGCCTACGCCAGCCGAGATACTAAATGGTAAATCCCGCACCCATAATAACAAAACACCACCAACAGCTGCTAGCGGAATGGCAGAATATATCATCAAGGCTTCCTGCACCGATTTAAAGGCAAAATAGAGAAGAATAAAAATCAAAAGTAACGCAATAGGCACAGCGACCATCAGTCTAGCTTTTGCGCTTTGTAAATTTTCAAATTGGCCTCCATAGGTAATGCTGTACCCAACCGGTAATTTTACATTCTCATTGATTAATCTTTGCACATCATCAACTACAGACTGTAAATCTCGGTTACGAACATTAATGCCTACTACAATTCTACGCCGGGTATCATCTCGTGATATTTTTGCCGCGCCTTTTTGATAGCTTATGTCTGCGAGTTCGCTCAATGGTATTTTGCCGCCATTGGGCAGATCGATGTAAAGATTTTTCAAGTTGTCGATGTCTTGACGTTCATCTTTCTCAAGTCTTAAGACTAAGTCAAAACGCTTTTCACCTTCAAAGACACTTCCTGCAGTGCGGCCAGCAAAGCCCATTGATACCATTTCATTAACTTCTTGAATGTTGAGCCCGTATCGCGCAATCTTTAATCGATTGAAGGATACATTCATTTCTGGAAGGCCCGCGATTTTCTCGACAGAAATATCTGCGGCTCCAGAGACATTTTCAATAAGGGCACCTATTTCCTTTCCTTTTTTGGAGAGAATATCCAGGTCATCGCCAAATATTTTAATGGCAATATCAGCTCGTACGCCAGTAATCAATTCATTGAATCGCATTTCTATGGGTTGTGTAAATTCGACCTCCATTCCTGGAATAATTGCTAGAGCTTCTTTAAACTTATCTGCTAGTTCATCTTTGGACTTGGCAGAGGTCCACTCTTTTTTTGGTTTTAAAACAATTATAACATCACTTTCTTCCATAGACATTGGGTCTGTTGGCACTTCTGCGGCTCCAATACGAGTTACTACTTGTTTGACTTCTGGAAATTCTTGGAGTAAAATCTTTTCTATCTCAGTGGTGATTTTTACGGTGTTACTTAATGAAGTCCCTGTTTTAAGTATGGGTTGAATAACAAAATCTCCTTCATCTAAGGTGGGTACGAATTCACTCCCAATGCTAGAATACAAATAGATAGACAGTGTTAACAATATTCCTGAAATAAGAAGGACTAGACGCTTACTGTGTAATGCCCAATGTATAACAGGGGCATACATTTTATTGAGCCATTTCATCAAACGAACAGATATATTTTTGTCGGAAGCTTTAGTTGGTTTTAAAAATATAGATGCAGCAACTGGTACGTATGTAAAGCATAGTATCATCGCACCTATGAGTGCAAAACTAAATGTCAATGCCATAGGTTTAAACATTTTACCTTCTACGCCCGATAGGGACAAAATGGGAATAAAGACAATTAAAATAATCAGTTGTCCAAAAATGGCAGCATTCATCATCTTCGATGCTCCTGCAACTGTAATTTTATCTTTGATTGCTTGTTGTTCAGCTTTGGTATTATTGCCTTGTGCCCCTTCAAGTTCCTCAGACTTCTGACTTATCTGGAAGGCAATGAACTCTACAATAATTACGGCGCCATCTATTATGATTCCAAAATCAATAGCTCCAAGGCTCATCAAATTTGCATCCACACCAAAAATATACATGAGGGATAAGGCAAATAGCAAACACAAAGGAATCACTGACGCTACAACTAATCCAGATCGAAAATTTCCTAATAACAAAACGACCACAAAAATGACAATCAAGCATCCTAAAATTAAATTTTCTGATACGGTAAAGGTTGTTTTAGCGATAAGGTCGCTCCTATCTAAAAAGGCATTGATATAAACCCCTTCTGGGAGTGATTTTGAAATTATTTTGACTCTTTCTTTTACCGCATCTATGACTTTTTTGGAATTTGCATCTTTGAGCATCATCACCTGTCCAAGTACCTTTTCTCCTTCTCCGTTGGCAGTTATCGCTCCAAAACGTGTTGCGCTACCAAAGCCAACAGTTGCAACATCCTTAATATATATAGGTAGGTTGTTATCATTTTTAACAACGATATTATTAATATCATCAAAGGAGGAAATTAGACCTTCACCACGAATAAAGAAGGCTTGATTTATCTTTTCAATATAACCACCGCCAGAAATACTATTATTCATTTCCAAGGCCGAGAACACTTCCTGAGCAGTTATCTGCATTGCGTTCAGCTTTTTAGTGTCAATGGCTACTTCATACTGTTTTAGAAAACCACCCCAAGTATTTACTTCAACGACTCCGGGGATCCCAGAGAGTTGTCGCTTAACAATCCAATCTTGTATTGTACGTAATTCTTCTGCGCTGTATTTTCCTTTGAAAGCAGGTTCGACATCAAGAGTATATTGATAGATCTCACCCAGTCCCGTAGTAATTGGGCCCATTTCTGGAGTGCCAAACCCCTTTGGAATTTTCTCCGAAGCCGACTTGATTTTTTCGGCAATAAGTTGTCGAGGCAAATAGGTGCCCATATCATCATCAAAGACAATGGTGACTACTGATAAACCAAATTTTGTAATGGAACGAATTTCTTGTACCCCAGGCAAGTTGGCCATTTCTAACTCAACAGGATAGGTGATAAATTGCTCCATATCTTGCGTAGATAAATTACGCGAGGTAGTGATTACTTGCACCTGATTGTTTGTGACATCAGGTACAGCTCCAATAGGAATCTGAGTTAAAGAATATAAGCCAAAACCTATGATGAAGGATGTAAATAAGAGAACAATAAACTTGTTCTTTATGCTGAATTTGATAATATAAGAAAGCATAGTTTCATAAAATAAATAAAGTTAATAGCCCCAAATTCACTGATGTGATTGGGGACAAAAAAAATAAACCTGATTATTTTAAGAATTTCTAGGTGGCTGAAAAAGTCCAGACTTATGTAGTGATGAGGTGGGTGCTTGGTAGAAAAAGTTAGATTCAATAGATTCTGCGAAGCGTGGTATTTTTTGTTCTTCTTTTAAGGCGTGGAGAACGAATGCTGTAACTGTCGTAATATGAGAACAATTATTATGATTGAACGGTAGTTGTTCATGCTCTTCCTTTTCCTCCTGATGCTCTTTTTCGTGATTGGCTTTTAATTCTCCATAGTGTTTAGAAATAAATACAATTACATTGTCGCCATACTGCTCATTATGGAATTGCGCATGCTCAATAAACTCGTCTAATTGAAGCACATCATCGAGACCTATACCAAAGCTTTGCGTCAGTATAATAAGAGATAGCGATATGGATAGTAATTTACTCAATACCATAAAGATAATAACTTTATGACTTTATAAATATTCTTTAACTTAATTTTTTATATGTGGATATTCTATTAATAATGAAACCTAATATTACTCTACAAACACCCCTTCTCAAGCTTCTCTCTTATTTTATCAAGGGCCAGATTATGAATACTACCTATATGGGTATGTGTTTTATTTGCATCATACTCAAAGCTATCCGACTGTACTTTTGCTCCTATCTCTTTGTAGGCATCTCTATAAGTCATTCCACTTTCTACAAGACTATTCATTGCATCCACAGTAAATATAAATTTGTACTTATCATCTGTGAAGTCTACCTCCTTGACAATAATTTGTTGAATTGCAAAATCGAAAATGTCTAAGATGTTTTTGATCTCTTCAAAAGCATCAAACATATGCTCCTTTAATAATTGAAAATCTCGATGATACCCACTAGGCAAATTATTAGTGATTAAAAGCATTTCGGTGTTTAGAGCTTGAATCTTATTGCACTTCCCTCTAATAAGCTCAAAGACATCTGGATTCTTTTTATGAGGCATAATACTACTTCCTGTTGTCAAGGCATCTGGAAAAGAAATAAAAGCAAAATTCTGACTCATATACAGGCAAATGTCCATAGAGAATCTAGCAAGTGTATTACTTAATCCACCCAAGGCACTCGCAATAGTTCTTTCGTTTTTCCCCCTACTCATTTGAGCGGCTACGACATTGTATTTTAAGGTTGCAAATTTTAATTCTTGAGTCGTAAACTCTCTATCAATCGGGAAAGAACTCCCGTAGCCTGCAGCAGATCCTAAAGGATTCTGATCCACTACCTTGAGGGCGGCATCGAGAAAGTAAACATCATCAATTAATAATTCAGCATAGGCAGAAAACCAAAGCCCAAAAGAGGAGGGCATGGCAACTTGAAGGTGAGTGTAGCCTGGAAATAATTGACTTTTGTGAGTTTCGGCCAATTTTAAAAGGGTGTCAAAAAGGGTAGCCGTTTTACTCTTGACCTCTAGGATATTCTCTTTATAGTATAAACTTAAGGCGACTAAAACTTGGTCATTCCTGGATCTGGCAGTATGAATTTTCTTGCCCACATCTCCATATTTCTGAGTCAGTTCAAATTCAATTTTAGAATGTATATCCTCAAACTGCTCCTCTATTTGAAAGCTGCCGTTTTCAATTTGATGCTGTAATCCATGCAAGCCTTCCTCTAATCGATTCCATTCATCATAGGATATGATATTTATTTTAAGTAGCATTTTAGCATGCGCCAAAGATGCCTGAACATCATATTTTGCAATATGCATATCAATGTCTCTGTCGTTGCCAACTGTAAATTGTTCTATTTTTTGATCGATAGTGATTCCTTTGTCCCAAAGTTTCATACTGCTAGTTTTAGTTTGTTATTACTCCCTTCCTTACTGTAATTTTTCTATTGAATGGATTTCTTTGCGTTTTCCTGCCTGTTGGATAGGTAGGCGCGAAAGCGTACAACTACTTATTTTTTCTATTAGACATTTCCTTGTATAATGACACTTTCTAATATGTCTACATAAATCTGTATCCCTTCTTCGATTTCTCGGAGATAAATAAACTCATCTGCCGAGTGGGATCGCGTGCTGTCTCCTGGGCCTAATTTTACAGAAGGACAGTCTAAACAGGCTTGATCTGATAGCGTTGGAGATCCATAGGTGGTTCTTCCTAACTGTATTCCAGCTTGCACCAATTCATGCTCGATTGGTATTGATGAAGAGTTTAATTTCATCCCCCTTGGAATAACCTTCTCACAAGGCGCATTTTTTATTAAATAGTCTGCAATTTCCTGATTTGTATATTGATCATTTACACGCACATCAATCACCAATGAAACAGTGGCTGGAACTGCATTGTGTTGTTTTCCTCCTTGAATTTGAGTCACCGTCATTTTTACATCTCCCAAAGCAACTGAAGTTTTTTCAAAATGAGGTTTTTGAAACCATTGCAAGACCTCTATACAATTGTAAATAGCATTATCAAAATTGGGATGTGCAGCGTGGCTTGGGGTTCCTTTTACAATGGCATCAAAAACTACTAAGCCTTTTTCAGCTACCGCAAGAAGCATTAAGGTGGGTTCTCCCACAATAGCAACTGCAATTTCTGGAATGACTGCCAACATACTATTAAGGCCATTAGCTCCGCTGTTTTCTTCTTCTGCCGATGCAACCATAACAAGGTTGTGCGTTAAATCTTTGCGAGCATAAAAATGCGTGAAGGTGGCTATTAATGAAACCAAACACCCACCTGCGTCATTACTTCCGAGTCCATATAATTTCCCGTCTTCTACAATGGCTTTAAATGGATCTTTTGTGTATCCATTGTTTGGCTTTACAGTATCATGATGTGAGTTGAGTAAAATCGAAGGTTTCGATGGATCAAAATGTTTGTTGACCGCCCACACGTTATTTTTGGTTCTTTGATAAACGATTTTATGTTGTTGAAACCAGTTTTCTATAAGTAAAGCCGTTTGCTCCTCTTTTGTAGAAAATGAGGGTGTTTCAATGAGTTTTTTTAATAAAACTATGGCTTCCATTGTGTATTGTTGTAGCGTGTTCATGAGGCTTGGATGGTTGTGTATTTGGCTGATGGTTTAAAAAGCATGTCGGAGGTTCCTAGACACACTTTGGATACCTTGTGGTCAATGGCATTCATACAGTTGGTCAGTTTTGGTAACATGCCGTCGCTTATAATTTGTTGGTCCAATAAGTCTAGATAAGAGCTTTTATTGATATGTTCAATAAGCGAATCGTTATCGTTTACATCTTTTAAAACTCCATTTTTTTCAAAGCAATAGTATAATTCTGTAGTATATGCCGAAGCAAAGGCAATAGCCAATTCTGATGCAATGGTATCTGCATTTGTATTGAGTAATTGTCCTTGTTTATCATGGGTGATTGCACAAAATACAGGACAGATGTTTGCCCTTATTAGGGTTTCTAATAATTGGGTGCGTACCTGGATAATATCCCCGGCATAACCATAATCAACATCTTTAATAGGTCTTTTGATTGAGATAATGGTGTTGCCGTCGGCTCCTGTAAATCCTAGGGAATTACAGTCATACTGTTGTAATTGAGCCACAATATTCTTGTTAATTTTCCCAGCATACACCATCGTTATGATATCTAAAGTTTCAGCATTTGTAACTCTTCTTCCCTTGACCATTTTTACTTCAACCTTCATTTGGGCAGCCATTTGAGTTGCTAATTTACCGCCCCCATGGACCAGTATTTTTGGGCCTTGGATTTTTGAAAATCGAATTAAAAACGCCTGCAACGCTGTTGGATCGTCAATAATATTCCCACCTATTTTTATGATTTTCAATGTTTCCATATTATAGATGCTCTAACAATTTCTTCATTATTATTTGCGCTGCAAAAGTTCTGTTATTTGCCTGATGGATAACAACAGAATTTGAACTATCTATAACGGCATCTTCTACAACTACATTTCTGCGAACAGGCAAACAATGCATAAATTTTGCCCTGCCTAATTTTTCCTGTGTGAGCATCCAACTCGAGTCTTGGGAAACAACTTTGCCATAGTCGGTATAACTACTCCAATTTTTTACATACACAAAATCTGCATCTTTTAACGCCGCTTCTTGATTGTGATTAATGGGGGTGTTTTTAGTGATTTCTGGATCTAGTTCGTATCCTTTAGGATGTGTAATTGAAAAATCTACATCCATTTGTTGCATCATGCCTACAAACGAATTTGCTACTGCATGAGGTAGGGCTTTTGGATGGGGTGCCCATGATAAAACGACCTTAGGATTTGCTTTTGTTTTTAATTCTTCGATAGTAATAGCATCAGTAAGAGCTTGTAATGGATGGGCTGTCGCACTTTCCATATTTATTATTGGAACAGTCGCGTGTTTTATAAAGCCGTTAATAACAAGTTCCGACCTGTCCTTCTGCTTATCTTTTAGGCTAGGAAATGCTCTAATGGCAATCATATCTCCATATTGAGAAATGACTTGAGCAGCATCTTTAATATGTTCAGCCTTGTCTAAATTCATAGTTACACCATCTTCAAACTCTAAATTCCATGCATCGGCAACATTTAAAATCATAACCTGCATTCCTAAGTTCTTTGCGGCCTTTTCAGTACTCAATCGGGTGCGCAAACTCGCATTGAAAAACAACATCACTAAAGTTTTGTGTTTTCCAGCCTCTTCAAACTTATAGGAATCGGCCTTCAAATCGATGGCTTCCTGAATAAGAGTAGATAGGTTTTTTATATTGTTGGTGCTGATATAATGTTCCATACTATAATGCTGTTTTTAATGCTTCAAAAAATTGATCAATGTGCTTTTTTTGAACGGTTAATGGCGGTAATATTCGTATCAAATTGGGGTTTTTAGAATTGCCCGTAAAAATATGATGTTCTGTTATGAGCTTCTTTCGCAATTCAGCAATGGGAAAATTAAAAACTAATCCCAGCATCAAGCCGCGGCCTTTCACCTGAATCACCTGTGGAATTTCTTGTACTTTTTCCATAAAGTAGGTAGAGACATCAGTTGCATGTTGCATTAAGTTTTCATTGTCTATGACCTTTAAAACTGACAGTGAAGCAGCACAGGCTAAATGATTTCCGCCAAAAGTGGTTCCTAAAAGTCCGAGAGATGCTTTTATTTTTGGATGAATTAATATTCCTCCAATAGGGAAACCATTTCCCATGCCCTTGGCCATCGAAATAATATCAGGTGTGATTCCGTGTTTCTGAAAAGCAAAGAAATCTCCTGTTCTACCAAAGCCTGACTGAATCTCATCTACAATGAGAAGCGTTTCAAATTGCTCACATAAAGAATCTAAGGCTTTATAAAAAGCAGTGGTACTTTCATCTAAACCGCCTATTCCTTGTATACATTCTATGATTACAGCGCAAACATCTCTTTTTGATAAAGATTTTTCTACACTTTCTAAATCCCCTAAATCAATAAATTCAACTTCTTGTTGCGCATTTATTGGGGCGGTTATTTTAGTATTGTCCGTCGCCGCAACCGCTGCTGAGGTTCTTCCATGAAAAGCATTTTTAAACGAAATCACCTTCTTCCTACCAGTGACAAAAGAGGCCAATTTTAAAGCATTTTCATTGGCTTCTGCTCCAGAATTACACAAGAACAATTTATATTCCGGACATTTTGATAATTGAGTGAGCTCACGAGCCAATTGTTGTTGGAGCGGATTTTGGATAGAATTACTATAGAAACCTAATTGGCCCACCTGCTCTCTGATGCGCTCCACATATTCAGGATGCGAATGACCAATCGAAGTAACAGCATGGCCTCCATAAAGATCCAAATACTCCGCACCTTCTTGATCATATATGTAAACATCTTTTCCTTTCACAGGAGTGATGTCAAACAATGGATACACATTAAATAAACTCATAACTGCTCCGTTTTTATGGTATTAATTTTTTGAAAGGAGGTCACCATACCTTTAATCAAAGAAGAACTAAGTCCTTGATGCTCCATTTCATTTAGTCCCTCAATGGTGCATCCTTTGGGAGTTGTAACCTTATCAATTTCTTGTTCAGGATGATTCCCAGTGGTAATTAATAGGCTGGCTGCTCCTTCACACGTATGCATAGCCAGTTCTTGTGCTTCTTTAGCATCGAAACCTAATTGAATAGCCGCCTGTGTTGTTGCGCGAATCATTCGCATCCAAAAAGCAATTCCACTTGCACAAATAACGGTCGCCGCTTGCATCTGTGATTCAGGAATGATCATAGCCGTCCCCAATTCATTAAATATATCTTCAGCAATTTGAATGTGCTCAAGACCTTTGTCATTTCCACACATACAGGTCATAGATTTGCCAACCGCGATTGCCGTATTGGGCATTGCTCTTATTATCGAACTGCCTTCCCCAACAATTGCCTCAATTTTAGAAATTGAAAATCCTGTAATGGTAGAAATCAAAAGATGATTGTCTTTCAAAAAAGGCTTAATATCTTGAAGAACACCCTCCAAATGTGATGGCTGTACTGCCAGTATAATATTGTCAGAATTCTGTATGGCTTCTATGTTGTTTGAAGTCACAAAAACATGTTCATTCTCCTTAAATTCTTCCAATTCAGATAAGTTCCTTTTGGTTAGGTATAGGGAATTAATTGCAGGTGTTGATAGTAATCCTTTTGCAATAGACTTTCCTAAATTCCCTGTTCCTATAATGGCTATTTTCATAATTTTAAGTGCTTAAAAAAAAGTTGCTTTTAATTGTAAACCAACAGTTTCATCCAATCCAAATACTAAATTCATATTCTGGATGGCTTGTCCTGAAGCTCCCTTTATCAAATTGTCAATAATGCTAGTGATCAATAATGTGTCACCATGTTTGTGTAAATGGATTAAACATTTATTAGTATTTACCACTTGTTTTAAATGGATGCTTTCATCAGAAATAAAAGTGAATTTTGCATCCTTATAAAAAGAGGTATACAACGATTTGGCGTCTTCTAGATTTCCTTTAAATGTGGTGTACGCTGTCGCGAAAATGCCCCTCGAAAAGTTCCCTCTATTGGGTATAAAAAAGATATCAGAATCAAAACTCTTCTGAATAGAAAACATCGATTGATTAATCTCTCCTAAATGTTGATGTGTAAAGGGTTTGTATACCGAAAAATTATTATCTCTCCACGTAAAATGTGTAGTCGGGGATAGGGAAGTGCCTGCGCCAGTGGCGCCTGTAACCGCATTGACGTGTACCTGCCCTTCTAACAGCTGCGCATTTGCTAAGGGGATTAAAGCCAATTGTATAGCCGTAGCAAAGCAGCCCGGATTGGCGATATGGGTTGCTTTTTGAATCTTAGCTTTTTGTAATTCTGGCAAGCCATAGACAAATTCTTTTCCTTGGAATAATGTATCTTCTTTCAGCCTAAAATCATTGCTTAAATCAATAATCTTTGTGTGATTTGAAAAGGAATGATCTTCTAAAAAAGTGCGTGACTTCCCATGTCCTAGACACATAAATAGTACATCAATATCTGAATTGATAGTGTCAGTAAAATGAAGGTCAATGGAGCCAACTAAATCTTGATGCACCTTACTAATTTTATTACCAGCATTCGAAGTGCTGTATACAAAGTTGATATTGACCTTTGGGTGATGAATTAATAACCGTATCAATTCTCCCGCAGTGTATCCCGCTCCACCTATAATTCCTGCCTGTATCATAATTCAGAATGTATGTGTTGATATATTTTGTTTTGATTGCCTAGAATTTTGATGAACCCTTTTACCTCTGCTGCGTTCCAGCCTGTATTCATTTCGCCATAACTTCCAAACTTGGCATTCATTAAATCATTTTTAGATGCAATCCCATCTAGTGTGAAACGATAAGGATGTAAACTCACAAACACATCACCTGAAACTTTTTCTTGACTACTTTCAAAAAAAGCTTCCATATCTCTTAGAGCCGGATCCAAATATTGACCTTCATGTACGTGCATTCCATAAAAACTAGCGATGTATTCTTTATGCTGAAGTTGCCACTTTGTAAGCGTATGTTTTTCGAGTAAATGATGAGCTTTGATGATAATTAATGCCGCGGAAGCTTCAAAACCAACCCTTCCTTTTATGCCTACAATAGTATCTCCTACATGAATATCTCTCCCGATGCCATACATTGACGCAATTTCGCGTAAGCTTTGTATAGCCTTTTCTGAAACTTCTGTTTTACGATTTATCGCTATTAACTCACCTTTTAAAAATGTTAATTTGACTTGTTGTGTATCTGTTTTTTCAACTTGAGATGGATACGCAAATTCCGGCAGCGGTTTTTCTGAGGATAAAGTTTCTTCTCCGCCTACACTTGTGCCCCACAGCCCTTTATTGATTGAATATTTTGCTTTCTCCCAAGCCAAGTCAATCCCGTTGTTCTTTAAATAGGTAATTTCTTCCTGTCGAGAAAGTTTCTGATCTCTTATTGGGGTTATGATCTCTATTTCTGGAGCCAAAATTTGAAAAACCATATCAAAACGCACCTGGTCATTACCGGCGCCGGTACTGCCATGAGCAATGTATTTGGCATTGACCTTTTTTGCATACATCACAATTTCAATGGCTTGGATGATCCTCTCGGCGCTTACAGATAACGGATAGGTGTTATTTTTTAAAACATTTCCAAAGATTAAAAACTTGATAATCTTATCGTAATAGGTGCGTTTGGCATCAATATTAGTATAGGAGGCAACTCCCATCTTAAATGCGTTTTTTTCAAGGGTTTCAATTTCCTCAGAAGTGAATCCTCCTGTATTGATACTCACAGCATGAACATCAAAACCAGCCTTTGAAAGGCTGACAGCACAGTAGGAAGTGTCTAATCCGCCACTATAGGCAAGAACTAATTTTTTCATTTTTTCTCTTTTTTTAGTAAGATGGTTTCCTTTATTCTTTTTAATCTTTGAAACACATTTTCTTTAATTTTTGGTTGGTCTTCTGCTGTTTCCTTAGGGTCATAGAGCATTCCTGTGCACAAGCACATTTCTTGATTGGTGCGCTGTAATACATCATAATTTTTACAGGTTTGACATCCGTTCCAAAAAGTCTGGTCTTTAGTGAGCTCTGAAAATGTCACAGGTTTATATCCCAGATTACTATTCAGTTTGAGAACAGCCAATCCAGTAGTAATACTAAAAATTTTTGAATCCGGAAACTTCGTTCTTGAATGATCAAAAACCTTCTGTTTAATTTTTTTTGACAAGCCCTGTCCTCTATAATCTGGATGAACAATCAATCCGGAGTTAGCAACAAATTTGCCATGGCTCCAAACCTCTATATAACAGAAACCCGCAAATTGTTGCCCGTCAAGGGCAATTACGGCATTGCCTGCTTCCATTTTGGAGATGATATATTCTGGCTTCCGCATGGCTATTCCTGTGCCTCGAACTTGAGCGGCCATTTGGATAGTGTCACATATAACTTGTGCATATATGCTATGCGTGTGATCAGCAATAATGATTTCCATTGTTGTTGATTTAAAAGTTAAAATTGAATGTATGTAGTATCGAAAGTAGAACCGGACTCACCTGAGTTCTATAAAAAGAAGAGTACCCTTACGGGCGACGAAGATAAAAGCGGCGCAAAAGCGTGTTGCTATTTTGAAAAATAGCTACTTCTGAAAATAAGGTTGGGAAATGGTACATAAGAAAAAATAAAAACGTGAGTACTAGAATGCGGCCGACTTAAAGAAAGAAGCGGCGGCGTCGCACGGGAAGTGCGATATCTAGTGAACGTAATTTATTTTTTGAATAATTCATTGGCTCAAAAGTAAGAATTAAATTTAATGTAAGGCTTATTTTTTTTATTAAAACGAATTCTTTGTGATTAGAAGCTATTAAACATGCCAAAACTAATCAATGGATCAAACGTATAATAGGCAAAAAAAATGGAGACCTCAAAGGAGTCTCCATTTAATATAAATACTAATCTTAGTGGCTGATTACGTTTTAGCGTCCGCCTGTATAGCCGTGAGGAAAGCAAATTCAGATCTAAGTTATTTCTAATAAATATAGGTTTACTCGTAAAAAGTAACAGCACCCGTTTTAATGTCATACATGCCTCCTACAATCTTAATAGCTCCATCCTTATGCATTTGTGCCAATACTTCACTTTCTGCTAGGATTCTATCTATAGACATATGTACATTCTTCTCAGCAACATTATTTACAAATTCAATATTACTTGAATTACGTTTGCTGCTATCTTGAGGTTCTTTCACTGCATCAACAGCAGGAGTTATTTTCTCAAGCATAGTCGTGAGATTACCAAGTTTTGCATTATCACAAGCACCTTTTACCGCGCCGCAACTTGTATGTCCTAATACTACAATGAGTGGAGTACCCGCAAGTTTGCTCGCAAACTCCATACTTCCTAAAATATCTTCGTTGATAAAGTTTCCAGCAATTCGCACTGAAAATATATCTCCTATTCCTTGGTCAAAAATCAATTCTGATGATACACGAGAATCGATACAACTCAAAATGGTTGCTAAAGGATATTGCCCAGTACTCGTATCCTTTACTTGCTCCAATAGGTCCCTATCTGCTTTAGAGTTTTTTTGAAATCTTTTGTTTCCTTCCTTCAAAGCTTCCAATGCCAATGCTGGTGTCATTTTAGCTTGCGTTTCTTTTGTGTGTGCTTTCATAATTGTTACCTTTTATTTGCTATTAAGTATGAGTATTGGAATATTGGTTTTTTCTATTGTTTTAGTTAATGTATTATTTAATCTACTTAAAAGTGAACGATCATTTGTTTCCTTATTATTCACGAACAACAAGGCCAGATTGTTTTTCATAATGAAATTGGTCATCGCGTTGGCAGTATCACTTTTTGAGTCAAATTCATAGACAATATTATTTTTGTCTACTTCCTGATTATTCATTTTTTCAACCCCTATTTTTTTTGTCTCTAAGACGCCATCTTGGCTCATCTTAAAAATTTTAAGGGGCTTATTATTCAACTTTTTAAGATCATTTGCAATTGCTATTTTCTCAATGTCGCTACTATTATTTAGAAAGCCAATAGACTTAGTGTTATAGGATGTAAAGGCTTCTTTATTACCGGATATCAAGATACCTCCATTATGAGTTTTAAGCAAATCGGCGGTAATTCCATCTCCTAGAAAATTTACGACCTTTCTCTTACGTTTCCCTAGGACAATAATATCTGGCTTCGTTTTTTCGATATGGTTTTTAATTTCATTTTTTATGTTACCAAATGTAAAGTTACTTATAATAGGTAAATTTTCTTCTTCTGATATAAGTCTTACAATGTCTTTAAGTTCCTTCTTTTGTTTGGTTCGATCTTCATCAATAGCTCTCATAGAGGCTATCTGATTTTCATACCTTACCACACTTGTTGGAGATCTCACTTGCAGAATATCGATACTTGCGTCGATTAATTTGGCAAGATTAACAGCGTTTGTAAGGGCAGTATATGATGCTTTGGATTTGTCCATAAGCACCAATAAGGTATGTTTTGATTTAGTGGAGTGTGTTTTCATTTTTCATATTTAGAATTACTAGGCGCTCTTTGGCCTTAATTGAAAAAATTCAATAAAACTGTTAGGATTCTCAATGATTCCTCTTTCAGAAATGAGTTTAATATCAATATTTCGATTACGCGCTTTTTCTGAAAAATCATCCAGAATTTCTATAATGTCATTATCGAGATATCGAGTATTTCTAACATCAAGTTCTAAAAAGGTGTCTCTTGGAAGACTGTCCAATTCTTTTAATATAGCTCCTTTATTAAAGAATGTTACCTCTTCTGCCAAGGTCATCTTTATTTTGTGTTGGCCATTACTCTTGTCTTCAATGTGAAGGAAGTGAGAATTCTGAAAACTTTTAATCAGGATCACTACAATACCAACCATAAGTCCCAGACCAATTCCCATGAGTAAATCTGTAAAAATTATACCCAAGACCGTCACTACAAAAGGAACAAATTGCTTCCAGCCTAGTAAATACATTTGCTTAAATAAAGCTGGTTTTGCTAATTTATAACCTACAATAAGTAAGATAGCTGCTAGCACTGATAGTGGAATTTTATTCAATAAAGTAGGTATAAGAATCACCGAGATAAGTAGTAAGAATCCATGAATAATGGCAGACATCTTTGTCTTCCCACCCGATTGAATATTTGCAGAACTCCGCACAATCACCTGAGTAATAGGTAGTCCTCCTACGAGACCAGAAAGAATGTTTCCTGTTCCTTGTGCAAGAAGTTCTCTGTTGGTAGGTGTAACACGTTTACGGGGATCCAACTTATCTGTTGCCTCCACACATAAGAGTGTTTCAAGACTAGCAACCAAAGCAATCGTAAATGCAGTAATCCAAACTTGAGGATTTGTTATCGCTCCAAAATTTGGGGTGCTAAACTGAGCCATAAACGATGAAGCGTCTTCAGGTACAGGAACACTTACCAAATGCTCTGAAGAAATACCCCAAGTTTCACTGCCTAAGGTTGCAACGTAGTAAATAATTCCTACAGCTACGGCAACCAATGGACCTTGAATTAGATTGAATATTTTACCTTTTTTTGAAAGGACAGAACTCCATAGAATTAAAATACCAAGTCCAAGAAAAGCAACTAAAGTAGCTCCAGGACTGATAAAGTTCATTGTATTTATGATCTCTGAAAATGTGTTTTCTCCGTCTACTTGAAAAAAGGCAAAATCCCCTTCTGGATCAACATCATACCCAAAGAAGTGCGGAATCTGTTTCAAAATAATGATCAAACCAATTCCCGTAAGCATACCCTTAATTACTGATGACGGAAAGTAATATCCAATAATACCAGCTTTTAATACGCCAAAAAGGAGCTGGATAACACCTCCCAAAACAACGGCCATCAAGAAGTTTTCAAAACTTCCTAATGTGCCAATGGCTGTTAATACGATCGCAGCAAGACCAGCTGCCGGTCCGCTTACGCCAACTTGCGAGCCACTTAAGGCTCCTACGACGGTACCGCCAATGATACCTGCTATTAGACCCGAAAATAATGGAGCCCCACTAGCGAGAGCGATTCCTAGACACAGAGGTAAGGCTACAAAAAAGACCACAATACTTGCTGGGAAATCGGCTTTTAAACTTTTAAAAGGATTTGAACTATTCATTTTATTTATACGTTTATTTGCGGAAGGATGAGACTATTTCATAGGTATCCTACCCATTATGTTTAAGATTTTGGAACTAATGTTGTGACCCTTCAAGATTACTACCTATAGATAATAGGAAAGGGAATTGGCGAATGTATTAGGCTTGTTCCGGGGGTGGAATGTGAATTTCAAGATTAATCCCTCGTATGGGTTTTAAGCCTTGAAAAAATGGAATTCTTTGTATATCAAAAAAATCAGTATCTGTTAAGGAAGCAGATTGAAGTTCCTTAGTCTTATCTGTATTGTCATCTTCCTGCAACTCCTTCTCTGAAGTGTCCTCTTCACTCTCCCTATCTACCATGGCGTAACCATTTTGATCAATAAGACCAAAGGTCATTACACTGGGTTGAAGAATCATGATCCCAACGAGTAAACACATCGTTAGAAATGTCGTGAAAGAGGGGGATATAGGTTTTTTTAGACTCATTTATACAATTGCTTTATGCACTAAATCAATATAAAAACGCTCAATTGGAGATTTCCCTTTCCCTGTATCTGTCAAAGAAGGTAAGTGCTCCGAAAAATGACGTTGTTGGTGTGACCCTTCAATAACCGTCGAAATGAGCATATGTGGAAATTCGTAGGTAGGATTAACCTCAAGAACCATTTGGCTAACACGTTCTACTACACGTTTGTACGTTTTAAAATATCCTTTCTCATTTTGTGCAGCTACACTTTTGGTATGATGTGCTTTATTGGCTTCGGCAATAATGATTTTTCCGAGTAATACCTCATTGATGAAGGTAAACGAATTGTCTATATCAATTTTGCGAGTCAAAATATGAATGGCTGTCTCAAGGCGATCATGAGGCTTAGGGAGATTACTAGTGGCAAAAACTAGTTGGTACTCTATCCAACTCCAATACCAGCAGGTGAGATAAATGAGCAACATATGTTTATTCTCAAAATATCTGTAAATCGAACTTTCATTGGAACCTATTTGAGTTCCCAATTTTTTAAATGTAAATGCCTCAAACCCCAACTCATTAATCATCTCGATACTCTGAGAAACAATCTTCCGCCCAAGATCTGAAGACTCAGGATTCTTGGTATATAAATTCGGATCAATGACGATATGTATTTGTAGCTTATCCATGTAATGCTTTGCAAATATAATAGTATTACTATTATTATATAATAGCTTAACTAATTTTTAAGAAATTATTCTTATTTACTCTATTTGAATTGCATCCACCCCATTTTTGAGGTAGTAATGACCTTATTCTGTGTTAAGCAAATTGCGATCTTTGAAAATTTTGTAATTTCGCTAAACATGAAAGCAATTCTTCATAAAATATCAGCAGTTTTAATGGCCTTAGTGCTCGTTTTTACAACGATGTCATTTACGGTAAGTATGCATTATTGCGGTGATACATTGGTTAATTATTCATTTACACATAGCATTGAAAGTTGTGGTGTTGATGGTATGGCCGATGCAATGACTACAGCTTGTGACGAAGGGCTTTCTAAAGATTCTTGCTGTTCGTATGAGCAATTTCTTGTAGAAGGGCAAGATGAAGTCAAAGTTTCATGGGATTCTTTTTCTATTGACCAACAAGCTATTTTTAAAGTAAACTCTTATTCCCATATCCCTCTGTTTTTAGGTGCAAAACAGAAATTATCATCATTTAAAGCCCACGCGCCACCACTGATCGTTCGTGACATTTATGTACTCGATCAGTCTTTCCTTCTATAGCTATTCTTGATTTATAGTTAGCGCCTCTCTGCGCCACTTTAATTAATGTTAGAATAGACACACACAAACATGAAGAAATTATTTTTTTGGGTATTGGTATGTTTCGCTTTCGCGAAAGCGTTCCCACAAGGCCCACCAATTACAGGAGACAAGCCTATTATGTTAGGCGGCAACAGTTTTACTACTAAAACCCTTACTGAAATTCGAAATACCGAAAGAGGTACCGCTCTTTATGCTCCTTTAATGTTGCACTATTTACCCACATCCAATATCTTGCTTGCAGTGCACCTGCCATATGTGAGCTATGACTTTGTAGATACCTCAGGAAGTGGATTGGCCGATATAAAGGTCTTAGGGAAATATCAGTTTTATCGCAAAGATGCTACGGGTAAAACCTTTAGGATGGTTGCCAAAACCCTCCAAACATTACCCACAGGGAAGGAAATTGATCTTGCCGATCTAAGTACGGGGAATTATGCAGGTTATTATGGCATAGTTTCTGGATATGAAACCTTGAAATATGGTATTTCAACAGAAATAGGTTATAACTGGATGCCTAACGGAACGCTTGATGAATTAAGAGTCAAAGCGGGTGTTGGTCTTCCTTTATTAAAACCACAATATCCAAATAAACAATTGAATCTATATTTTGAATACACCAGTGCATGGATGAATGAACGAGATTGGTATCAATTATTTTACTCTCAAGGAATCCAGTATGCTTTAAAGAATGTCACCTTTGATCTTGCAGTTCAGTTACCATTGGTGCAAGATATACCAGAGGACAGAGCTTATAATTATTCAGTGTTTTTAGGAACACGCTACACTTTTTAAAAAATTTAATATGAAACGTATTATCATAATGACAATGATCATGAGTTTGTTTGCCGTAACAACGACACAGGCTCAAAAAAATGGAAAGCAAATGGATGCTTTTGAAGTACAAGTTGACGGCTTAGGCTGTCCTTTTTGTGCCTACGGACTTGAAAAGAAGTTCAAAGAATTCAAAGGAATAAAAAAGGTTGCAATCGATATTGAAACTGGAGATTTTAGTTTTCAATATCCTTCTGAAAAAGCACTTAGCATGGAGGATGTTGTAGCTCAAGTAAAAAAAGCGGGTTACACTCCTAATATCGCAAAAATCACCCGCGCCGATGGAACGATTGAAAATTCTGAAGCTGCCGCAGTAACAGAAGTAACAGATGGCAGTATTCTTACAGAAGCCTCAGTAACAGTAGCTGGAAAATGTGGCATGTGTGAGGCACGTATTCTAAAGGCTACCTCAGGAGTTGTAGGTATTACAGAAGCTTCATGGAATAAGGATACGCAACTTTTAGATGTTCGTTTTGACGAAAAACAAACCTCCTTAGACACAATTCAAAAAGTAATCGCCGAAGCTGGTCACGACACTAAACCTTATAAAACATCTGAAGCTGCTTACGCAGACCTTCCTGGCTGTTGTAAATATGAGCGTATTGAACAATAAGCCCTTACATAAAACTATGAAATATTTATATTCAGGAGTACTGCTTGCCATTGTATTGGTAAGCTGTAAACAAGAGCAAAAAATAATGGAGTGGCAACTTGCCAATACCATGGAATTGGAAGGTATTAATCCAATTGGGATCGCTCAGGATACAGAAGGAATTTGGTTGAGTGATGGAGATCATCACCGAGTAGTACACATTGATGATAATGGGAAAGTACTAAGTCGTGTCGATTCTTTGGATCGTCCTATGCATATTGCTACCCAAGACGGAAAGGTATACATTCCTCAATATGGCAATGATCAAATCGCAATCCGAGATGCTGATAAATTAATGCCAATGGTCGTAGGAGATAGCCTTGATGCACCTGCTGGAATCGCTGTTGTTGGAAATACCATAGCGATTGCCGATTTCTATAACCACCGAATTGTGTGGACAAACAACGGAACAGATTGGTCCTCTTTTGGGAAGGAAGGAAATGCACATGGAGAATTCTACTATCCTACCGATGTTCATTTAACGGATGATAAAATATATGTCGCCGATGCCTATAATAACCGTGTGCAGGTATTTGATGGCCAGGGAAATTTTATGAATACAATTGGAGAAGATCAAAAAATGAACGCCGCTACTGGATTATATGTCGAGGATGATTCTGTATTTGTCACCGATTTTGAAAATAACAGAGTACTTGTTTTTGATCCTGAAGGTAATTTGAAGCAAGAGATTAAGAACGGTATTGCAAAACCTACGGATATATTAATTCGCAATGGTCAATTGATCGTTACCAATTACAAGGATAGTTCGCTATCGCTTTATGACTGGCTAGAAGCAACTCCTAAGAATAATGAAGAGGAAGAGCATCACGATCATGATCATTAGAATACTTTTACTTTAATAATAAACAAGAAACCTAAAAAAACGCGCCTTGTGAAAGGCGCGTTTTTTTTGCATTATATAAATAGTAATAAGTTTAGGAGTTTAAGAGTCTTTGCGAACTTTCTGCTCCCATTTCCAAGCAGAGGATAGCGCATCATCAAGGGTATACTCGGCCGTCCAACCCAATTCGTTGTTTGCCTTATCAGTATCAGCATAGGCGGCAGTAATATCGCCTTCCCGCTTGTCGACAATTTTATAGTTGAGAGAAGTTTCGGCTACCTTTTCAAAAGAGCGGATGACTTCAAGAACAGTACTTCCCGTACCTGTCCCAACATTAAAGACCTCGTAATTGCTCTTGTTTTGATTGTGTAATAAACGTTCTACTGCAATAACATGAGCTTTGGCCAAGTCTACTACATGGATATAATCGCGAACTGCAGTTCCATCTGAAGTAGGGTAGGTGTCTCCAAAAACAGAGAGTTCCTTGCGTATTCCTAAAGCGGTTTGAGTAATATAAGGCACTAAATTTTGTGGAACACCAAGCGGTAGTTCGCCTATTTCTGCAGAAGGATGTGCTCCAATAGGATTAAAATAACGCAAAGCAATTGCTTTTAGTTGAGGTGCAATCTTACAGGTATCTCTAATAATCTCTTCTCCAATTTGCTTTGTATTCCCATAGGGTGACTCAGCAGGTTTGACGGGAGCATTTTCTGTAATAGGCAGCTCATCAGCTTGGCCATAAACCGTGCAAGAGGAACTAAAGATGAAATTAGCAACTTTTAGCTTTTGCAATTCTTGTAATAGGTACACCAAGGTACCAATATTGTTTTCGTAATATAGCAGAGGTTCATTGACGCTTTCATTAACCGCCTTAGATGCGGCAAAGTGAATGAGCCCAGACACATCTGTGTGCCTTGTGAAAAAATCTTGCACTTTTTCCTTCTCTCGTAAGTCAAACTCTTCAAACACAGGACGTACACCCGTAATGGCTGTAATTCCTTCTAAGACGTCCCGAGAAGAATTAGAGCAATTATCTATGATAACAACTTCATATCCTTTTTGCTGCAGCTCAACTACCGTATGCGATCCTATAAAACCTAATCCTCCCGTAACAACTATCTTCATGTGTCTTTGCGTTTACGCTTTCGCGAAAGCGGTCATCAACCACTTTAAGTTAAAATATTAAATAGGTACTCAATACCAATAATACAATAAGTCCACCTACAATCCATGCATATTTCCATGGAGTCACATCAATAGCTTCAGTAGCCGTTGGAACATAAGCCACAGCTTTTGGTTTGATAAGCCCAATAATGAGCATAATAGCTATATTAATTGCAAATAAGAAAGCCATAACCCATAAGAAATGAGGATAGGCTTGTGATTCAATAAGGGCAAGTTGAGCGGTATCAGTAATTCCATCGGTTGCAGCAGTCTCTAGTGCTGAGGTTTTCATTATTGGTTGAATTATGAAAAGACCAATTAAATACATGAGAACACCTCCTACTAAGACAACTTTAGCTCCTATAGCAGGCACCTTTTTAGTAAGGATGCCAATCAATACCACCGCAAGAATAGGGACACTCAAACTTCCTAAAGCTTGTTGGATATAATCAAAAAGTCCGTTAGGAGCATTTCTAATGAAAGGAGCAATACTCATTGAAACAACGGCGAGTCCTAGTCCAAATATTTTACCAGCTTTTACTGTCTGATGTTCTGTAGCATCTTTCTTGAAAAATTTCTTAAATAAGTCAAATCCAAATAGGGTTGCACTACTGTTTAATAAGCTATTGAATGAACTCAATACGGCTCCAAATAAAACAGCTGCAAAAAATCCTAAGAGACCAGCTGGTAGTACGCGACGCACTAATTCAGGATAAGCAGCATCTGCGTCTGTTAATTCTGATCCGAACATATGCCAAGCAATGATTCCTGGTAAAACCACAATGACAGGAATTAAAAACTTAACAAAAGCAGCAAGCATCAATCCTTTTTGTCCTTCTTTCAAACTTTTAGCGCCAAATACACGTTGCAAGATCGCTTGGTTGGTACCCCAATAATACATTTGGGCAATCATCATTCCAGTAAAGATTATTCCACCCGCAGGTATAGAAGAATTAGGACCACCAGTTACTTCAAATTTATCTTGATTTTCTGTCCACAATGTACTTAGTCCATCCATGAAACTGCCATCTCCAATAAGTGACAAACCAAAGAAAGGAATCATCAATCCGCCTATTAGTAGTCCAATAGCGTTTACCAAATCAGATACTGCTACGGCTTTTAGGCCGCCGTAAATCGCATAGACAATCCCAATAAGGCCTATCGTCCACACACAAATCCAATAGGTAGCTGTTTCTGAAGTGCCAAGCATTTCAGGGAGCTCAAACATGGTGATAAATGCTTTAGAACCTGCATACAATATAGTGGGTAGCAATACGATCCCAAAGGCAATTAAAAACAATATTGAGAGTATCGCTTTAGTATTATCATCAAAACGTTTAGCAATAAATTCAGGTATAGTCGTAATCCCTACGTGCATGTATTTTGGTAAAAGCCATACTGCCGCAACAACCATAGCAATTGCAGCTAGGGTTTCCCAAGCCATTACAAGAATTCCTTCTGAAAATGCCTGTCCGTTTAGACCTACAATTTGTTCGGCAGAGAGATTTGTAAGTAATAAAGACCCAGCAATAGTAATGGCTCCAAGACTACGTCCTCCTAGGTAATATCCATCTGCAGATTTTTCATCTGTACCTCTTGTTTTCCACCATGCAAAAATTGCAACGAGTAAGGTAAATCCAATAAAAGTAATAAGTCCCATAGGTCAATAATTAATTAGTTGTTTCACGAAAATATGGAATTAAAATGGATTTGGTTTTTTGCATTCTGTAATGAATTAACCGCAAACGTTTTCGTAAAAACGGAATGAGATTAATAATTTTAATCCATTTCTTTATCATAATAATGAGAAGCGTCTTGCAACAAAAGATCAAGGTGAGCATTCTCCTTTGCTACCCGAGCCTCATTCCATCCAAAATAATGTATCAAATCTTCTTGTACGAGTTGGCGATATAACTGCACACTTCTGATATCAAAATACAACCTCCCTGTTCGCCTTACAAAGAAATCAGCTAGGCCATTACACATTTCATGATGTACGCTATACCATATTTCTGCACGTACTAATCGATCTTCGATATCATCATTTAAAAAATAATTAATTTTTTCAATGATGATATCTGCTTGTTTCCCGTAAGTAGTTGCGAGATACCATCCTTGATACAGGTCGTCTATGCCTAATTCTTTTAATCGGTGAGTAATTTCACCTTGATAGCTCTTAACAGCCTCGGTATCTTTTAATGGAGTTAAGGTGAGTGGTATGCGGTCGGTATGTGAGACGACAAGCTGAGCCTTTTTGTTTTCCGGCATATCTTTTAGCACTCTGTCTACAACCCTTTGCGCCATTTTACGATAGCCAGTTAATTTTCCGCCAGCGATTGAAATTAAACCTGTATCTGAAACAAAGATTTCGTCCTTTCTAGATAGTTCAGATGGATCCTTTCCGTCTTCATGAATCAATGGTCGCAATCCTGCCCAATTGGACTCTATGTCTTCTTTAACTAAGTCTAGGCTAGGAAACATATTGTTAGTCGCATGCAAAAGGTATTCTGCATCTTTTTGGGTGGCGACAACTCGGTTGAGACTTGCAGTATAATTAGTGTCTGTTGTGCCTACATAGGTCGATCGACCACGAGGAATGGCAAAAATCATCCTACCATCTGGAACATCAAAGTATACAGATTGAGATAGTGGAAACCGCTTCCGCGAAAAAACGATATGTACCCCCTTCGTCAAGTGAAGGTGTTTGTTGTTTAATGAATGATCCTTTTTTCTAAGTAAATCAACCCAGGGTCCCGCCGCTGATACATAGTGCTGGGCATTTAGAGTGAAACTTTGTTGCGCATCGTGATCATAACAGTGTACACTTTTGATTTTTCCATCCTTGTCATATTCAAAGGCGTTCATTTCGCAGTAGTTGATGCTCATTGCACCATAGTTAGCGGCCTTTTTTACAATTTCAATGGTTAATCGAGCATCATCTGTTCGGTATTCGGCATAGTAACCTCCGCCTATGAGTCCATTTGTGTTTAATAAAGGTTCTCTGGCCACCGTTTCTTCTGTACTTAACATTTGACGTTTGTCATCGCCTTCTACATTTGCCAAAAAATCATATACTTTGAGTCCTATTGCTGTCATCATTTTGCCATAAGTACCACCTTCTACAAGTGGTAATAGCATCTTTTCTGGAACTACAAGGTGTGGCGCAAGTTTATGTACTGTGGCTCGCTCACTACCTGATTCTTTGACAAGGCCAATTTCCATTTGCTTGAGATAGCGCAGCCCACCATGAATTAATTTAGTTGATTTATTACTGGTTCCAGAAGCAAAGTCGTTCTTTTCAATCAGGCAAACATTCATGCCTCGAGAGGCGGCGTCTAATGCAATTCCTGCGCCGGTCACCCCACCTCCAATGACGATAAGGTCGAAGTTGGTTTTTTGTGCACGATAAATTTGTCGTTTTCGATCAAGAACAGAAAATCGAATAGGATTGTCTTCCTGGGTAGAAAGTATGTTTGCTGTACTTGACTTTGTGCGTGCCACCGCATTCTTCCAGCCTATATATTTTCGATTGCGTTCATACTCATTAATCTCTGGTGTAAACAAAGTATCTACATTACGAATTCGAGCAATATCCTTTTTATCCCAAATACCTACTTGAATTCCGGCTAGGAATGCGGCACCTAAAGCAGTTACTTCTAGCATCTTTGGCCGATCAACAGTAACATTCAATAAATCTGCCTGAAATTGCATCAAGTAGTTATTTGCTGTTGCTCCTCCATCTACTTTAAGCGTTTTCATTTGTGTGCCACTGTCTTCTATCATCGCATCCAGAACATCTCTAGTTTGATAGGCGAGGGCGTCAATGGTCGCTTTGATAATATGATCTTTATTCGAGTCTAAGCTCAGACCGAAAATAGCTCCCTTGGCATCCATGTCCCAATAAGGCGCACCTAAGCCGGCAAAGGCTGGGACTACATATAGATCGTCTTGGGATGTTGTGCGGTGACAAATAGCTTCGGTTTCTTTGGCATCCTTGATAATTTGTAATTTATCTCGAAGCCATTGTACAGAGGCTCCTCCTACAAATATGCTACCTTCCAAGGCATATTTTACCTTGCTATCAGGAAGGCTTGCGCATAAGGTGGTAAGTAGCCCATTTTTTGACTGATAGGCTTTTTTGCCGGTATTCATTAAAAGAAAGCAGCCTGTGCCATAGGTGTTTTTTGCAGTCCCAGTTTTGTAACCGCCTTGTCCAAATAAGGAAGCTTGCTGGTCACCCGCTACACCTGCAATCGGAATTTGATTTCCTTTGTATTCCAAACTACCGTAATCGGCTGCAGAATGTTGCACCTTAGGTAACATTGATTCGGGAATTTGAAGTGCTTTGAGCAACTTTTTATCCCATTGTAAGTCTATAATGTTATAAAGTAGGGTCCTAGAAGCATTTGAATGATCTGTTGCGTGCACTGCGCCCTTAGTAAACTTCCAGATGAGCCAAGAGTCTATAGTTCCAAAAAGAAGGTCTCCTCGATCTGCTTTTTCTTGGGCGCCTTCAACATGATCTAAGATCCATTTGACCTTAGTTCCTGAAAAATAAGAATCAATTATTAGGCCTGTATTTTTACGAACGTATTGATCTAAATTTTGAGATTTTAATTGCTCACATATGGCTTTTGTTCGTTTGTCAAGCCATACAATTGCATTGTAAATAGGTATTCCTGTATGCCTGTCCCAAACAACTGTTGTCTCTCGCTGATTTGTGATTCCAATACCTCCAATTTCTTCGATGTCAATATCTGAGCTTTCAATGACTTCTTCAAATACTTCTTGCTGATGACGGAAAATTTCTAGGGGGTCATGTTCGACCCACCCCGGTTGAGGGTAGTGCTGTGTGAGTTCTTTTTGGGCAATCTTACAAATGTTTCCTCGATGATCAAAAATTATAGCTCGTGTACTTGTAGTACCCTGATCAAAGGCAATAATGTATTTCTTTTTCATAAATCGTAGATCCTAATCTGGTCTGTCCGAAAGTTAGTTCTTTTATTGCTTTATTACTAGAGTATACTTTCGGGATTATTGAGAAATACTATTTAATAATCTGTTTTTGATGCATTGATTTTCTCAACATATTTTTATCTTTGGTAACAGTGAGGGTGATTAGCTCAGTTGGTTTAGAGTGTTGCATTGACATTGCAGAGGTCGCTGGTTCGAATCCAGTATTACCCACAAAAAAGAGCGAGCATCTGAAGTATAGACGTTTGCTCTTTTTATATCTAATACTTATTTACAAGAGATCTAAAACCCGTTCCATAGCCATTCCTCTCGAACCTTTGATGAGAATGGTGCTCTCCTTTTTAATGGAAGCTTTAAAACTTTCTCGAAACGCCTCAAAGGACGCATAACTCCTTATATTGTTTTCTAAGATGGCATTGTCAAAGAAGTGTTGTCCTACTACATGAATTTCATCTATCCCGAGAGTTGCTGCGAGGGCAGCAATATGAGTGTGCTCTTTATCTGTTGTTGGTCCAACTTCATACATATCACCTAGGATCGCGATTTTGTTTTCTGCTTCTTGGATACTTAAGTTTCTCAAAGCCGCTTCCATACTTGTTGGATTGGCATTATATGCATCAAGAATAATAGTATGACCTTGTTTTTCTATTATTTGAGAGCGATTGTTAGTAGGGATGTAATCTTCAATACCTTTCTTAATTGCTGCCTTAGAGAGCTTAAAATAGACGCCCATTGCAAGTGCAGCGGCGATATTGTCAGCGTTGTATTGTCCTATAAGTTGGCTGCTAATAGAGACGTCCTCTAGGCTTAGACATACCCACGGATTTGCGCTAGTCAAGCGAGTAGATATATCTGCCTCTTTATTACCAAAAGTGAAGCGCTCAATCTCTTCTGTTAATCGTACTTGAATAGGATCTTCTAGGTTTACAAAGACTAGGCCTTTTGTTTTTTGAATGTAAGCGTACAATTCACTTTTCCCCTTAATGACTCCTTCTTCTCCGCCAAAACCTTCTAAATGTGCTTTTCCAAAGTTGGTGATATACCCAAAATTTGGTTGGGCAATCTCACAAAGGGAAGCGATTTCTCCTTGATGATTGGCACCCATTTCTACAATTCCAATTTCAGTCTCTTTGGTCATAGAGAGTAAGGTAAGAGGGACGCCTATATGATTGTTGAGGTTGCCTATTGTAGCAACTGTGCTGTACTTTTGGGAGAGAACGGCATTGATTAATTCTTTGGTAGTTGTTTTGCCATTGCTACCGGTGAGAGCAATGATTGGAATGTTTAAAAAGGAGCGATGGTATTGTGCTAATTCCTGTAACGCTTGAAGACCATTGTTCACTAGGGTAGATCCTTCTGTAAGGTAGTTTTCTTCGTCTATGATTGCGGCAGAAGCTCCTTTTTCTAAGGCCGCTTTCGCGAAAGCGTTCCCATTAAAATTATCGCCCTTTAAGGCAATGTATAAATTCCCTTTTTTGAGTTGGCGCGTATCTGTACATACTCCTGTGCTTTGTAAAAAGAGGGTGTGAATTTCGCTGATGTTCATAGAAATAAAGGTATAAAAAAAGCCCTACAAGAGGGCTTTTTTATATTGTATAGTCCGTGATTAATTTGGACGTTTTCCGTTTTTAGCTTTTGAACCAACACGTGACATTGCATTTCTAAATCCAATATCGTCTGTTGCCATTCCTTGAGGTAGGAAACGACGTTGTGCAGGGTCTAACCAGTATGCTCTATCTCTCCAAGAACCTCCTTTGTAAACACGAACTTCATCGTTAACTAGGGTTGTTCTGTTATCAGACTCATCATATTGACGATCTAATTTTCCGGTTTCTTTGTCTACAGAAACTTTATGTTGAGGTGCATCATACATACGTTTACTCGAAGATTCATCTTCATCATCAAGAGATTCAAAATATCTTGAAGAACGACGATCACCATCTCTAAAGTTACGGTTGTCACTTGTTGAGAACTGAGTTCTTAAATAAGTTTCGTTTTCATCAACAGGAACTTGAAGGATTTCTCCAGGTAAGTTACGAGCAATAACACTTCCGTTTGCAAGCGTATCATAAACGATAGAATCTAAAGTAACAATTTTTACTTTTCCATCTTCTCCAATTGCATTTTTAGTGTATTGGTTTCCACGGTAGTAGTTAAAGTCATTAAATTCATCATCAACGATTGGACGATATACATCTGCAACCCATTCTGAAACGTTTCCAGCCATATCATAAAGACCGTAATCGTTAGGAGTATAAGATTTTACTTCAGCTGTAATATCTGCATTATCATCAGACCATCCAGCAATTCCACCGTAATCACCATCACCTTGTTTGAAGTTGGCTAAATGATCACCACGTGTTTTTCTGTTTGAAGAACGTGTATAAGAACCATCCCATGGATATTTCTTACGTCCTCTATATACATTGTAGCTTCTTAGTTCAGTAAGTCCAAGAGCAGCATATTCCCACTCTGCTTCTGTAGGGAGTCTATACTTTGGTAAAAGGATACCATCTTTACGTTGCACAAAGATGTCTGTACTGTCATTACGTTTCATCCTTTGCTCAGATGCTTTTCCTCCACGAGCAAGACTATCACTTCCACCATATGCTAGTGTAGGCGCATTGATGTATGCCTCTGTATCAAAAGTAGAACTTGCATCTACATCAAAACGAGCTCCACGAGCGGTAAAGCCTTCGCGCTCAAGAATAAATTCGTTAACACGATTGGAACGCCAATTTGAAAATTCTACGGCTTGAACCCAACTAACACCTACAACTGGATAGTATGCATAAGCAGGGTGACGTAAATAATTTTCTGTCATCGTTTCGTTAAAACCAAGACGGTTTCTCCATACGAGTGTATCTGGCAGTGCTCCTTTATAAATATTTTTATAATTGTCATCTTCCGGAGGGAAAACACCTTTTAACCAGTCAAGGTATTCTGTATACATGAAGTTAGTAACTTCAGTTTCGTCCATATAAAAAGACTGAACGTGCTGCTGATTTGGAGTGTTATTCCAATCATGCATCACATCATCTTGTACCTTACCCATGGTAAAAGTACCACCTTCAATAAAAACTAATCCGGGGCCGGTTTCTTGTTCTTGGTAGTCAGCAACGCCACGAGGGCCTCCTTCTTTACCATTAACTTTCCATCCAGTTGCTCGGGAATTGTCCTTGTAGTTGTTTGATTTACTACAGCTTGCCACTAGTAGGGATAGGCAGACAAGGCCAAGCATTCTTAATGCAGTTTGTTTATTCATGTTTAAATATCTTAAGCAGATTTGGGATTGCAATATAACAATTAACGATAAAATAACAATATTATTTTATCGCACATGCTAAAGCCCGCATTGCAAGGTTTAGGTTATCAATGACTCATTAGTAACGTCAGGTATTATTCTTTATTATTGCAAGACCAAAAAAATGTTAGTTTTTGTCCCAATATCATACTATTTATGATGCTTAGCCGTTAATCCAGAAGATGAGAATTACTACTATACTAATCCTACTTTGCAGTTGTTTCAGTGTTTTGGCGCAACAAAAGCATATTACAGTGTCTTGGAACGACCAAAATTTAAAAAGTGTGACACCTTCTGATGCACTAGATCCACTACAGTTTTCCTATTCAGAAACCGATGGTTGGCAATATGCTGCGCAATGGAAAGAAAGTAGTCCTGTACAAGAAAGGTCTGTGTCAATTTCAAAAGTCACCTATGCGGCAGTACCTCAATATTTACTTTCTAGTCTTAACAATATCGAGATTCCAGACGAAATTAAATTTCAATTTTTTTCTAAGAAAGCCCGGGATCAGGAATATGCAATGATCAACATGAATCCGTTTGTGAAGGTAAACGGTCAGATTAGACGCATTCAAAGCTTTGATGTAAATTATGCTTTCCTGCCGGCCGGACAGGCGGGTGCGAAATCGCCACTACAAAATCGCCTGCCAATTACAAATTCAGTATTATCTGAAGGAAGTATTTATAAATTCTATGTCGAAGAAACTGGAGTTCACAGAATCACAAGGAGCTTTTTACAAAGTATCGGAATGTCAACATCCAATATCGATCCTAGGCAAATCAAGGTATACGGGTATGGAGGGGCTCCGCTGCCTTTTTTGAATAGTGAGAATACGGAATTCGATCTCCGTGAACTTGCAATTAAAGTGGTTGGCGAGGAGGACGGAAGCTTTAATGGAAATGATTATATCCTTTTCTATGGGGAGAGCACCAGAGGATATATTCCTGAAATGGATACTCACGTAAATCCGTATGCAGATCGCTCCTATTATTATATTACAGTAAACAGTGGTCTAGGGAAAAGGGTGCTGCCTTTGCCACAACCACCTGGACCTATAACACAGACCATCACTACTTTTGATGATGTACAATTTCATGAAGAGGATGAAGTGACCCTCGTACAAGTGGGCCGCAGATGGTTTGGAGAACGTTTTAGTTTTGAATCGGAACAATCTTTTGATTTTAACTTTCCAAATCCGGCAAATGCTCCCGCGACTTTGCGTGTGGTTGCAGCGGCCGTATCAGAATCAAGTACATCTTTTGATGTAGCTGTTAATGGAGCTTCTGTAGGAGGAATTGCGATAGGGCCAGTAAATGGCGGGACATTCGCAAGGGATGGATCATTGCTTGTTGATATACCCTTATCTGCACCAGACGTAAGTGTAACTTTGACTTATAATAATGCAGGTAATCCAGGTAGTCAAGGATACTTAGATTTTATTAGTTTGACAGTGCCTCGCAATCTTGCAGGTACCGGTGGACCTCTTAATTTCCAAAAGAACAATACAATTACAGGCGCCGGCGTAGCGGAATATGTGCTGTCTGATGCTGCTAATTACTCAGAGATTTGGGAGGTTACTGATCCCACCGCGATTGGAATCATAGAGAACGTAGACAGTCAGGCCGAGTTGAGATTCAGATCACTCCAAGGCTTTACTCGTAAATTTGCAGCGGTTCACAAAACAAATTTCCTCAATCCATTGAGAGAAAGTAGACGAACACTCGTTCCTAATCAAAATCTTAAGGGCACCATCTTCGATGATGAGAATGGTAATTTCAAGGATGTCGACTACTTAATGATCACTGGTGATGAACTCCTTTCTGAAGCAGAACGTCTGGCCCAGCATAATAGAAGCTTTAGAGGTTTGAATGTAAAAACCGTACGCCTGTCTCAGATTTATGAAGAGTTCGGTGGTGGAAAACAAGATATAGGTGCTATCCGAAACTTTGTGCGCTACGTCTATGAAAATGGATCTTCAGACGCGAGACGGTTGAAATACCTTTGTTTGTTTGGCGATACCTCTGTAGACTATAAGGATAGAATTCTCAATAACACCAATTACGTGCCGAGTTTTCAGGCATGGCAAAGTTTTGATTTGATACGATCTTTTATGTCGGATGATTTCTTTGGTTCATTAGATCCTAATGAAGGGTATATTCAAAATGGTACCCAAACACCCCATTTGCCTTCTGGAGGTCAGAGTGATAAATTGGATATTGCTGTTGGAAGAATTGTTGCCGACTCAAAAACGAGGGCAAAAGTTGTTGTGGATAAAATCATCAACTATGATAAGCCAGAAACCTTTGGTCGCTGGCGAAATAATTTTGTATTGATCTCAGATGATGTAGATGAGGTATGGGAGTTTAATGCGTTGGAGGGGAACCTAGATAATCTTGGAGATTTGATTGGTGCAGAAAAACCTTTTGTCAATGTGATTAAAATCCATAGTGACTCTTTTGAGCAGCAGTCTTCTGCAGGAGGGGATCGTTATCCGCAAGTGAATGATGCGATTGCCAATGCTATTGAAGTAGGGGCCCTTGTGGTTACGTATTTAGGACATGGTGGTGAGGATTTGCTAGCCAGTGAAGTGATTGTTACCCAGGATGAGGTCAAGAGACTCGATAATGGGAGTCGACTCCCATTAGTTATTACGGTTACTTGTGAATTTACCAAGTTTGATAATCCTTTGAGAGAGACTGGAGGAGAACAGTTTGTCTGGAATCCGGATGGTGGCGCTGTAGCAATGATTGCAACAACACGTGAAATAAGTGTATCGTTAGGTGTTGAGTTTAATGATGTTGTGGCCGCGGAAGTCTTTTCTTTTGGAACCAATGTTATTTCTAGTGTAGCTGAGAATTTGAGAATTTCAAAGAATAATATTCCCAATAGTGATGCCTTACGTCGCGTCATTTTCTTTTTGGGAGATCCAGCGATGAAATTGGCTTTTCCTGAACAAGATATTCGATTGACTGAAGTGAACGATGTCCCTGTGGGAGGGGTTTTGCCAACGCTTGAGGCCTTAGGTCGAGTGAAGTTAAAAGGAGTAGTAGCGTCTCCCAATGGTCAAATTATTTCCAATTATAATGGAAAAGTTTCTGTGACTTTATATGACAAAAAGATAGATAGGAGCACCCTTGGTAATGATGGTGTAACCGATACCAATGGTAATTTGCTCATCTTAGATTTTCAAACCTTAGGGAATATTTTATATCGAGGACAAGCTTCGGTCACCAATGGGAATTTTGAAGTAGAATTTGTAATGCCTCGTGATACTTCTATACCAATAGGAGAGGGGCGTATCAGTTTTTATGCCCAACGTGATGGTGTGGCTGAAGACCAAACCGGAGTGAATACCGATGTGATCATAGGAGGATTGAATGAGAATGCTCCCGTAGATAACTTAGGCCCTAAGATTCGTCTCTTTATGAATGATGAAGGTTTTGTTAATGGAGGAATCACGAACGATGCTCCTTTTATTTTAGCAAAATTGGAAGATGAAAACGGTATCAGTACGGCGAGTGGTATCGGTCATGATATCGTCGCTATTATTGATGGTGATGAGACCAATCCGCTAGTTATGAACGACTTTTATGAAACGGAAGTGGATAACTTTATGAAAGGGACCGCCAAACGAAAAATACGCGATCTAGAAAAAGGATTGCATACGCTCACCTTTAAAGCCTGGGATGTGTATAATAATTCTTCTACTGCCGAATTGCAATTTGTAGTTGCTGGCGATGATGAATTAAAGCTCGATAATGTGCTTAATTATCCCAATCCTTTTGTGAATTATACAGAATTCTGGTTCAATCACAATCGTCCGTTTGAGCCTTTAGAGGTTCAGGTTCAGATTTTTACGGTCAGCGGGAAGGTCGTGCGTACGTTAAATCAAACGATAACGAATGAAGGCTTCCTTTCTAGAGATATCGTTTGGGATGGATTGGACGATTTTGGACAAGCAATAGGAAAAGGTGTGTATGTATACAAGCTTTCTGTTAAATCCACGTTAACTAACAAGCAGGTAGAAAAATTTGAAAAGCTTGTTATTCTTTAATTACAAAAATTTAAAAAGGTTATATTTGCCAAAATTCGATATTTTTATGAAAAAAGTACTTCTAGTATGTATGGGTGCGTTTATGCTAATTGGAAAGCAAGCAAAAGCTCAAGATGATTTTAATACAATTACTACAGGTGTTCCATTCTTAGTTATCGCTGCAGATGCCCGTGCATCTGGAATGGGAGAACAAGGGGTAGCAACTAGTCCTGATGCATATGGTGTGCAATGGAATCCAGCAAAGCTTGCCTTTTTAGATCAAAAACATAACGTCGGTGTAAACTACTCTCCATATTTGAGACAATTAGTTAATGATATCGGAATTGGTAATCTTGTTTATGCAAATCGAATCAATGAACGTTCTGCATTTGGTATGAGTCTTCGTTATTTCGGATTAGGAACAATTACAACGACTACAGGTCCTAATGATCCAGGTATTGATGTTCGTCCTAATGAATTTACCTTAGATGCTACCTATGCCTTGAAACTGTCAGATCAGTTCTCTATGGCAGTATCTGGTAGATATTTACGAAGTGATTTGAAAATTCAAGCAGTAGATCCAGACGCGAAAGCGGCAAGTACTTTTGCTGTAGATATCTCAGGTTACTATCAATCTGAGGAGATTTTATACAACAACTTCGATGGTCGTTGGAGAGGGGGATTCAATATTTCTAATATTGGACCTAAATTCAAATATGACGATGCAGGACAGGAAAACTTTTTACCAACGAATTTAAAAGTAGGTGGAGGATTTGATTTTATCTTGGATACATATAATAAGGTATTTGTTGGATTAGAATTTAATAAATTGTTAGTGCCTACACCTCCAATTAGGGAGATTGGTGATGCAGATGGTGACGGGACACCTAATGAAATTATTGCAGGTCAAGACAATGATGTGAGTTTCTTTTCTGGGATGTTACAATCATTTGGAGATGCCCCTGATGGCTTTGGTGAAGAATTAAAAGAATTTACCTGGTCTTTGGGTGTTGAATACGTTTACAATAATGTATTTTCACTACGAACAGGATATTTTAATGAAAGTGATTTAAAAGGAGCGCGTAAGTTTGCGACCTTAGGAGCTGGATTTGAATTTAGTTCTATTGATATTGACTTGTCATACTTGTTTTCAACGGGTGCTGTTAGAAACCCTTTAGAGAATACACTTCGTTTTGGAATTACTTTCCATTTTGGAGATAAATATGATGAGTACTAGGAAGTACCCTTCACACTATGAAAAAAATTAAGATTGAATCGTTTTTGGAAGTTTATCCTGCAATGGATAGTCTTCCAAAAACGATTTTTTCATTGATGGAAACTGCCATTGATGCAAGAGAAAAGGCCTATGCGCCTTATTCTGAATTCCTTGTTGGCGCCGCCATCCTTTTGGATAATGGAGTAGTTGTTCCGGGTAGTAACCAAGAGAATGCTTCGTATCCTTCTGGCTTATGTGCAGAACGCACAGCGATCTATTATGCCGGGGCAAAGTACCCTGAAGCGAAAATAATGGGGATTGCCATAACAGCAAGAGCCAGAGATAAGGAAACAACAACACCTATTCCACCCTGTGGAGCCTGTCGCCAAGCAATCGCCGAATATGAGATCCGTCAAAATTCTCCTATCCCTCTTTACTTCATGGGTGAAAGTGGCGAAGTCTGGAAAAGTGACTCCTTAGAGAATCTGTTGCCGCTTTTGTTTACGTCAAAATACCTTTAGGGACTAAGCATTAACTGTTATCGGTTATCGGTTATCCGTTATCGGTTATCCGTTATCCGTTATTTGTTATCAGTTATTTGTTAACCTTTGACCATTAACCAATAATCATAATTCTTCCAAAAAAATATTTTTCATTTTTCATTTTTGAGATTTGGAACTTGGAACTTGGAACTTGGAATTTTTTTATGTTCTGTCTCAGATTTTTAAAGCTAGCTATTTCGTTTTCGTAATTTTTCAAGCAAACGATTTTTTGATATGTTTCTAAAACGTTATTTTTGTTATTCGCTCAAATAGGAGCGGCATTTATACGTTTTTTTTAGATGAAGAAAATCACCAAAGAAACCTACCGTAATTGGTACGAGGAAATGCTTTTCTGGCGCAAGTTCGAAGACAAACTAGCTCAGGTTTATATCCAACAAAAAGTACGCGGATTTTTACACTTGTATAACGGACAAGAAGCAATTCTTGCGGGTGCATTGCATGCAATGGACTTGAGCAAGGATAAGATGATAACCGCCTATCGTAATCATGTACAACCTATTGGTATGGGTGTAGATCCTAAGAGGGTAATGGCCGAGTTGTATGGAAAAGCAACAGGTACTTCAATGGGTCTAGGTGGATCAATGCACATTTTCTCGAAAGAGAAAGGATTCTATGGAGGACATGGAATCGTTGGTGGGCAAATACCTTTAGGAGCAGGAATGGCATTTGGAGATAAATATCATAAAAGAGAAGCTGTTACACTTTGTTTCTTTGGAGATGGCGCTGCACGACAAGGTTCGTTACACGAAACATTTAACATGGCAATGCTCTGGAAACTTCCAGTGGTCTTCTGTGTTGAAAATAATGGATATGCAATGGGTACCTCAGTTGCTCGAACTGCTAACCATGAGGATATTTGGAAATTAGGTCTTGGGTATGAAATGCCTTGTGGACCTGTAGACGCGATGAATCCAGTTGCTGTTGCAGAAGCGATGGATGAAGCTATTGACCGCGCCCGTCGTGGAGATGGACCTACCTTTTTAGAATTGAAAACATATCGTTACCGCGGACATTCAATGTCTGACGCGCAACACTATAGAACAAAAGATGAGGTTGCAGAATACCAAAAGATTGATCCTATTACTCAGGTAAAAGATATTCTACTAGAAAAGGGGTATGCAACTGAGGATGAGATTAAGGAAATGGCAAGCAGAGTAAAAGAGCGCGTTGCTGAATGTGAAAAGTTTGCAGACGAAAGTCCATATCCGGAAAAAAATATCATGTACGATGTCGTATATGATCAAGAAGATTATCCATTTTTACCTCATAAATTGTAAGCTATGGCAGAAGTAATTAACATGCCGCGTCTTAGTGACACGATGGAAGAAGGAACGGTTGCAACATGGCTTAAGAAAGTGGGCGATGCTATTTCTGAAGGAGATATTCTTGCAGAGATAGAAACAGATAAAGCAACCATGGAGTTTGAATCTTTTAGTGAAGGTGTATTACTTCATATCGGAATTCAAGAAGGAGAAACCGCTAAAGTGGATACACTTCTTGCTATAATAGGAGAAGATGGTGAAGATATTTCAGGCTATTTGAATGGTGATACTTCCGAGCCTAAAGGAGAGGAAGAACCCAAAGAAAAAAATGCAACTGATCCTCAAAAATCAGATGCTCCAGAAGCTAAGGCCGATGATTCTTCAGAAGATGCTAGTACGCCAACAGAATCTAAATCTGAATTGCCTGAAGGGGTAACCGTTGTTACAATGCCTAGACTTTCAGATACTATGGAAGAAGGAACGGTAGCCAACTGGTTAAAGCAAATAGGAGATGAAATTTCGGAGGGTGACATTCTGGCTGAAATTGAAACTGATAAGGCAACCATGGAATTTGAGTCTTTCCAAACGGGAACTCTATTATTTATCGGAATTCCAGAAGGAGGAACTGCTAAAGTCGATGCCTTATTAGCTATTATTGGTCCTGCAGGAACAGATGTAAGTGATATTGCTGCCAATTATAAAGGTGGAAATACAGCACCTAAAGAAGAGGCAAAAAAGGAAGACCCTGCTCCTAAAGAAACACCAGCAGTCAAAAAAGAGGAGACGCCAAAAGCAGCTTCAACTTCGACTTCAACCTCAACTGGGGGACGAATTTTTGTATCTCCATTAGCAAAGAAAATTGCCGAAGAGAAAGGAATCAACTTGGCGCAAGTCAAAGGTTCTGGTGAAAATGGTCGAATCGTAAAAAGTGACGTTGAAAACTTTACGCCTGACGCTGCGGCAACAACTGGAGCGGCTATTGCACAATTTGTAGCTACAGGAGAAGAAAGTTTTGAAGAAATAGAGAATTCGCAAATGCGTAAAGCAATTGCGCGTAGTCTATCCAATTCTAAATTTAATGCTCCACATTACTACCTGAACGTAGAGTTTAATATGGAAAATATGATGGCATTTCGTGGGCAATTCAATCAGCTGCCTGATACGAAAGTGTCATATAATGATATGATCATAAAAGCAGTATCTATTGCTTTGAAACAACACCCACAAGTAAACTCTCAATGGTTTGACGACAAAATGCGTCTCAATCACCATGTTCATATTGGTGTTGCCGTTGCAGTGCCAGATGGATTGGTAGTACCAGTTGTAAAGTTTGCTAATGAGAAATCATTGCAACAAATCAACGGAGAGGTAAAAGAACTCGCTGGAAAAGCACGTGATAAGAAACTCAAAATGAATGAAATGGAAGGAAGTACCTTTACTATTTCTAATTTAGGAATGTTTGGTATCACCGATTTTACATCCATTATAAATTCTCCTAACTCGGCAATATTGTCTGTTGGAGCGATCGTAGAAAAGCCAGTTGTAAAGGATGGTGCTTTGGCTGTAGGACACACCATGAAATTAACCATGGCCTGTGATCACCGTACCGTCGATGGAGCGACTGGAGCACAGTTCTTACAAACCTTAAAATTATATATTGAAAACCCAGTACTTATGCTGGCCTAATCAAATATGATTGCATAAAATTATAAAATCCTGTCTTTTAAAGATGGGATTTTTTTGTTTCATACCTCAATTCCCTCTGCCTATTGGGTATCTCCCTTCAAAGGGCGAAAAGTAAGTCAGTGTAAAGTTACAATAGTAGAATTTTATTAATTACCACCAACCACCAACCACCAACCACCAACCACCAACCACCAACCACCAACAACATTCTCCTTCAAATCCCAATTTCATTTAAGCATTCTTTTTATCTTTAGCCTATGAGAAAATTTTTAGCAATAATCGCACTAGCGACAATTATATCCTGCGGTACCGCCGGACTAGTATCTGTAAATGAAGGAAATGTAGAAAAAGGAGGGACTTCTTCTTCGACTACAGGAACAACAACTACAACAACTACAACAACTGGTTCAAGCTCTACGGGAACAACTTCCACAACTACCAGCACAACAACTTCTCCCAAAACTACAGGAACAACGAGCGGAAAGAGTCAGCCAGAAAAGGCTCCTGCGGCAGGAATCCTAGGATCTAGTCGGACAGTTACTGTAAAGAAAACGGTTGATTTTCTTGCTTCAGACGAGCGTGGAGGACGAGATGTTGGTAGTCCAGGTATTGAGAGAGCAGCCGTTTATATTGAAGGGAGGTTTCAGCGTAGTAATTTAAAGCCTTACTTCGGGAGTAGCTATAGAAGTAATTTTGAAGTCAAAGGTGTAGATGCTTTTAATGTAGTCGCTATGATCGAAGGAACAGATCCTGTTTTGAAAGACGAAATAATAGTCATTGGAGCCCATTACGATCATATAGGAATGGGGAAGGCTGTCAATGGAGATCGTATCGCCAATGGAGCAAATGATAATGCAGCTGGTACGGCAACCGTGCTTGCGATCGCAGATCATTTCGCGAAAGCGAACAACAACAAAAGAACACTCGTATTTGCTTTGTTTTCAGCTGAAGAAAAAGGCCTCTTAGGTTCTTCAGATATGGCTTTGCGTATGAAACGTAAAGGTGCAAATGTATATGCCATGTTTAATATTGAGATGGTAGGTGTCCCTATGAAAGGCAAAGATCATATAGTGTATTGTTCTGGTTACGACCTGTCTAATATTGCCGATGCATTCAATGGATATGCAGGTCAAAAAGTTATTGGATTCCTTCCAAAGGCTAAGGAATTTAACCTCTTCCAGCGTTCAGATAACTTTCCTTTTTTCAAGGTGTTTAATGTGCCTGCTCATACCGTTTCTAGTTTTGACTTTACCAATTATGATTATTATCATAAGGTAGGGGATGAGTCAAGTGAAATGGACTATGTGCATATGCAAACCGTCATTGATCAATTAGTGCCTGGAATCGCAGGTATGGCAAATAGCCCGTCCAAGGAAATCAAAATGAAATAAGAGGCTAGTCCGCAAACATTCATGAAAAGAATTATTATAACAGGAACCAGTAGAGGAATAGGTTTCGAACTAGCAAAACAATTTGCTGCCGCTGGGCATCAGGTCCTTGCGCTTTCGCGAAATGCGGAGCCCTGCAAGTCCTTATCGATGCAAAACCTGACCGCGTTTTCCTTTGATATCACAGATGCAAGTCATTTTGAAAAAGTCGCCAATTTTATCGAAAGCGATTGGGAAGGGGTGGATGTATTAATCAACAATGCAGGAGCTTTGCTCCACAAACCATTTGCAGAAACAACCCTTGCCGATTTTGAAGCGGTGTACAAAGTCAATGTCTTTGGTGTCGCCGAATTAACGCGAACCGTACTTCCATTTATGAAAAAAGGAGGTCATGTTGTGACTATTTCAAGTATGGGTGGTATCCAAGGGAGTGTGAAATTTCCAGGACTAGCTGCCTACAGTTCAAGTAAAGGCGCTGTGATTACTTGGAGTGAATTACTCGCCGAAGAATATAAAGAAGAAGGAATTGCTTTCAATGTTTTGGCTCTCGGTGCGGTGCAAACTGAAATGCTCGAAGAAGCCTTTCCAGGCTATCAAGCACCTTTGACTGCTGTACAAATGGCCGATTACCTTTTTAATTTCGCCTTAACAGGGCAGCAGTTTTATAATGGAAAGGTGCTCCAAGTATCTGCAAGTACACCTTAATTAGGCAATCGAAATCGAAATCGAAACTGAAATTGAAACTGAAATTGAAACTGAAATTGAAACTGAAAATTAAATGGAGTGTTTTAGAATACTAAACTCTTTCCTTCGAGAATGTTATTAAGCTCTCAGAAAAACGAACTACAATAGTTGAGAATCCTGTTTGTTTGCCAAGCGGGATTCTCTTATTTTGCAATGCATGATAGATACTCTTAAAAAATACATCCCGGAACGTGCAGCGCCACCTGTATTTGCCTTGATAAAAGACAACGGAGTCTATCTCAAAATCGTTAACGAGCGAGTCACTCGGCATGGAGACTACCGTATTCTACCCGATGGTCAACATCAGATTACGGTTAATGTAAGTTTAAATAAATATCGTTTTCTCATTACTTTGGTTCATGAAATTGCGCATTTGGTGGCTTTTGAAAAGTACGGCAGGCGTATTAAACCTCATGGAGCCGAGTGGAAACAGACCTTTCAGCATTTGATGATTCCTTTTATTCGTCCGGAAATATTTCCACAGGAATTATTGCCTTATTTGGCGCGGCATTTTAAAAATCCAAAGGCAAGTAGCGATACCGACGCCCACCTCTCTGTGGCGCTTAAAAAGTTTGATGCGCCCACCGATAAAAATTATATCTTTGAGCTTCCTACCGGAGCTACATTTCGCATCTATAATGGGAAGATTTTTAAAAAAGGGAAGAAGCGTGTAAAACGCTATGAGTGTGCTGAATTAAGCACAGGAAAAATATACCTTTTTCAGCCCAATGCAGAAGTAGAGCAACTGGATTAAATAAAATTCATGGCAGATCAGCAATCAAATAAAAATTACTACGCCTTGCTTATGGCAGGTGGAGTGGGTTCCCGTTTTTGGCCTGTAAGTACAGCGGCCTTTCCAAAGCAATTTCACGATATGCTTGGGACTGGACAAACCTTACTTCAAAAAACCTTTCATAGATTGGCAAAACTAGTGCCTGAAGATCAGATTTTGGTACTTACTAACGAAGCATATAATGATCTTGTGCATGAACAATTGCCAGGAATTGAGCAAAAGAATATCGTTCTAGAACCGGCCATGCGAAATACTGCACCATGTATTCTTCTCTCAACCCTAAAGGTGCAAAAGGAAAATCCAGACGCGGTTATGATCGTTGCGCCTAGTGATGCATGGATAGAAGATGAAGATGCCTTTGTAGCTAATTTAAAACAAGCCTTTGACAGTGCATTAGAACCTGATGTAATTACTACAATAGGTATTCAGCCTACATTTCCAAATACGGGTTATGGATATATTAACTATGATAAAACCGATACTGCCAATGCAAAAGCTGTAAAGCGTTTTACAGAAAAACCTGATTACGAAACTGCAAAATCTTTTTATAAAAGCGGAGAGTACCTCTGGAATGCTGGAATGTTTATCTGGAGTGTTGCAACGGTAATCAATGGATTTCAAAAGCATTTACCGCAAATGTATGCCCTATTAGAAAAAGGCATGGACGTATATAATACAACCAAAGAACAAGGTTTTATAGAAGTCAATTATCCCAAAGCAGAGAATATCAGTATCGATTACGGTATCATGGAAAAACACCAAAAAGTTAAGGTGGTGCCAGCGAGCTTTGATTGGAATGATTTAGGAACTTGGGGTTCATTGTATGAAAAGTTGGAGAAGGACCAAGCTCAAAATGCAGTGGTGAACGCACAAGTGCTCGCGAGTGATTCAAAAGGAAATATTATCAGGACTTCAGGTAAAAAAGTGGTCGTTGTAGATGGATTAACAGATTATATCATTGTTGAGAAAGACGATGTTCTCATAATCGTTCCAAAATCTAAAGAGCAAGATATAAAAGAACTTCGTAATGCGGTTCAATCGCAATATGGTAATCATCTGGGCTAATGGAAGAACAAAAATCTAAGGCAGAAGAAGAGGCTAGTCAGTCGACAGAGTTTAATCCGAAAGATGATTTGCAGGATGAGGCACGAACGGTATGGCAAAATTTCAAGGTATTTCTCAATGATCTTTTAGATATCCGTCAAGATACTGATAGAGATTCTACCATAGAGGCAGTTCGTAAGGATATCCCATTCAAGGGACATAATGCTTGGATTTTGATTTTTTCTATACTTGTTGCGAGTATCGGACTTAATGTTGACAGTGTCGCTGTCGTTATTGGAGCGATGCTTATTTCACCCCTCATGGGGCCTATTGTAGGAATTGGATTATCAGTGGGAATTAATGATGGTCAAATGATGAAACGTAGTTTTGTCAACCTTTTGGTGATGCTTTTTTTAAGTGTTTTAACCGCCTTCTTATACTTCTCTATTTCACCATTAAAAGAACTTACACCACAACTAGATGCGCGTACTTATCCTACCATTTTAGATGTATTGGTGGCCTTTGCCTCTGGTTTTGCATTGATAGTTGCAAAGACTAAATCTGGAACCATTGCCAGTGTTATCATGGGAGTTGCAATTGCAACGGCATTAATGCCGCCTTTATGTACGGTGGGTTACGGACTTGCGCAAGCAGTGACTGCAAATCCTGATGGGTTAGGGTATGCGGCAGGTGCCTTATATCTATTCTTTATCAATGCGGTCTTTATCGCTTTGGCGACCTTTATCGTTTCTAAGCTCCTTCGCTTTCCAATGGTCAAATATGCCAATCAAAAAAAGCGCAAACGTGTGTCGACCATTGCAACCTTGGTGGCGTTATTAGTATTGGCGCCAAGTGTATTCATGTTTTATACCTTATTGCAAAAGCAACTTTTTTATTCCAAAGCAAATGATTTCATTTCTACCTATGTCAAACACGAAGGAACAGAGGTAATAAAGCATACTGAAGATCCAAAGAATCGGCAAATTGATGTGTACCTTATTGGGGATTTAGTACCTCAAAATTTAATTAATACCTGGGAACGAGAATTGTTGAAAACAGAAGGTTTGGCTCTAAGTAAAATTGTAGTGCATCAAGGGACAGATCAAAGTACTCTTATGGCAGAACGGTTGAGCACCGAAGTAAAATCGGGTATACTGGAAGATCTTTACGTTAAGAATAGTGAGGCACTTACGTCTAAGGATGCTCAAATTCAGTTATTAGAACAACAGCTTACACAGTTAAAAGGAAATGCCATTCCATTTGAATCTATCCGTAAGGAGGCAAAAATTAATTACGACGGACTACAACAGTTTGGGTATTCGACCATGATTACGACCGATTTTAAGAGTGATGCAGACACTCTTACTGTAATTCGGGTGCGGTGGTCAGATACAATTCAGTCGGATCTAAGACAAAGGCAGGAGCAAAAAATGCAAGCCTGGTTAATGGAACGTTTTAAGCTGGATACTCTGGTGATTGAGGGGAATAGGCAGTAAGAATCTTGGCTATAACTTCGGTGACACGCTTTCCTGTCTGACATCGTTCAAGCTGTCGCGAAATTGCGACTCATATTAGCCTCGCCTCAATTGTGCCTCTCTTACCATTTTGAAAAGGTTAGAAGAGTATACAAAATCAGTAACATCTTTATTGTCAGTATTGAAGATTTGGGACTTATCACCTTCCCAAGCGAGGTGCCCTTTCTGAAGATAAATGATTTTGTCACCAATCTCCATCACCGAGTTCATATCATGCGTATTGATAATCGTGGTGATGTCATATTCGATGGTAATCTCTCTAATAAGGTTATCAATTACGGTAGCCGTATTAGGATCAAGTCCGGAGTTGGGTTCATCACAAAACAGATATTTAGGTTTGTTAACGATTGCTCGTGCAATAGCTACCCTTTTCTGCATTCCTCCAGATATTTCAGATGGTAATTTGTTATTGGCATTTTCTAAGTTGACACGATCTATCACCTCATTTGCTCTCTCTCGTCGTTCTGCTTTTCTCATTTTTGTAAACATGGTCAAAGGAAACATAATATTTTCTTCCACCGTCATTGAATCAAATAAAGCACTGCCTTGGAATACCATTCCTATTTTCTCACGGAGATCTCTTTGTTCTTCAAAATCTAAATCAGAATACGCAATTCCATCATATAAAATTTGACCACTATCTGGTTGAAATAAACCCAACATCGTTTTCAGAAAAACAGTTTTACCTGATCCACTTTGTCCAATGATTAAATTGGTTTGTCCTTTTTCAAAAACGGTAGAGAAGCCCTTTAGAACTTCAACATCACCAAAACCTTTACGAATATTTTTTACCTCGATCATGCGCTTAAAAGGAGTTGGGTGAGTATATAGTTGGAAATAATGATCGCAACACTTGTCCAAACAAATGCTGTTGTACTTGCTTTACCAACTTCTAAGGCTCCTCCTCGCATATAAAATCCATGATATGCAGGGATGGTCGCTAAAAGAAAAGAAAAGATATAGGTTTTGATAAATGCGTAAACGATGTGAAATGGCTCAAAATCTTCTTGTAGACCATTTAAAAAATCAGGACTTGACACAAAGCCACCATACACCCCTGCAACATATGCTCCTATCACTCCTAAAAACATCGCAATTGCAATCACAAAGGGATAAATAAGCATCGCTATAATTTTAGGAAATACGAGGTAGTTCAGGGCGTTGATTCCCATGATTTCTAAAGCGTCTATTTGCTCCGTAACCCTCATTGTTCCAATACTTGATGTAATAAAAGAGCCTACTTTTCCAGCCATAATAATAGAAATAAAAGTAGGGGCAAATTCCAAAATCACCGATTGTCGCGCAGCAAAGGCGATCAAAGATTTTGGAATAAGGGGGTTATTTAAATTTAAAGCCGTTTGTATGGCAACTACCCCTCCTACAAAGAAGGAGATAAAGGCCACAATTCCTAAAGACCCAATGATAAGGTCATCTATTTCTTTAAAAATAAGATTGCGTAAAACGCTTCCCTTCGTTGGTTTTGCGAAGGTCTCTTTTATCATTAAGAAGTACTTGCCTATATTATGGAGGTAGGTCATTCAGGTAGTGTTAGTCGCTAAATTACAAATTTAAATAATGCATCAGAGGCTTAGACATCCTAAAGCTTCAATAGCTTTTTTAGTTTCTTGTAAATTTCAGTATTTTCATAAATGCCAGTAAAGTTTTCCGCCCCTGGGCCGTATGCAAATACAGGAACCATTGTTGCACTATGTCCCCCTGTTGAAAAGACAGGCAAAATCCTATTGTAATTTCCATTGTCGGCCGCTAGTGTAAATCCTCCAGTTTCATGGTCGGCAGTAACAATTACCAGTGTATTTCCATCTTTTTCTGCATAGTCTAATACCGCACCAATAGCATTGTCAAAATCAATAATCTCTCCAGTCAAATATGCAGCTTCATTATTGTGTCCTCCCCAATCAACCTGTGATCCTTCAACCATTAGGAAAAACCCCTTTTTATTTTTAGACAACCTTTGAATACCCAATTTAGTGGCATCCACTAAGAAATCACCTCGACCTTCTATCATTTTTGGCATACCATCATCTGCGAGTAAATACCCATATTTTTGCTCCCCATCCATAATAGATGTTGGATCCAGACTCTCTGTTTCCATCTCAAATCCTTTGTTGCGGAGTAAGGTGATATAATCCTTTCCATCCTCACGGGCATTAAAAAATTTACGACCACCACCTGCAAAGAAATCTACTTTTGAGTTGAGAAGATCTGTTGCAATCAAGGCCTCTTTCTTTCTGTAATCAACATGTGCATAAAAGCTTGCAGGAGTTGCATGTGTGATAGTAGAAGTAGCAATTACTCCAGTGTCGTATTTGCGTTCTTCTAATTGTTCGAGAATAGTAATAACAGGGATAGAGTCGGTATCAACGCCTATAGCTCCGTTGTAGGTTTTTATACCAGATGCAAATGCTGTAGCTCCTGCGGCTGAATCAGTGATGAGTTCTATGGCCGAGGAGGTTTTTATTAGGCCAATATGTTGAAAACGATCATAATTGATTGGGCCTTGTTTATAAAACTGTAGTGCCGAAATTTGACTTATTCCGGTTCCATCGGCGATCATCATTATGATGTTTTTTGGCCTTTTATTTAGTTTGGGAGCTGCTGTTTCCTGAGTGATAATTGGTTTAGGCTCTATTCTCTTTGTAGTAAGCTGTGGCTCTTGAGTTGCTCCACATGCAGTGAGCAATACTAATAGGATTAGGCTAATATATGTTCGAATATTAATAAAATTCATAGTGTAAAATTTGCTTCACAAAAATACGGATAATCCCCTCCTTAGTGCACACCTAAATTGTTAAGGAATTACAAACCTATTTTAGATCGAATACCTTTCCATCTGTGGGCTCTTACAAATGCACCTTCATCGGGCGATATGAGATAGGGCTTTTGATTTCGTTTAGCACGAAGATACCCGCTTATATAATCGAAGAAAAATCCAATGCTCTTCTTTTTTAGTGAGAGTTTCAGGGCTGCAATTACTGTAAGTGTAAACCCGTATCGCATTCCGTAAAAGGCCTCCCCTTGTTTCCATTTGGCAGCCTTGTTATACGTTATTCCTGTGGGTTTAAGATGCTTTACATGAAGCTGTTCGTCAGTTTTTAAATACCACCCATGATATTGAGCTAGAAGTTCGTCTATAGTGTCCCATCCCATAGCAGGTTTTAAACCTCCAATAGCCATATAGCAAGCTTTGCGATATGCCTTAAGTGCTCCTCTGATATGGTCTTTGTTGGTGAGATTTTCAAGCGACCAATGCCCATCTTTTTCTACATAACAAAAGCCACCTACCATTCCAATTTTTGAATCTCTTTCAAAATGATGAGTGATGGTGGCTAAGTAATTTTTAGGAAAAATTAAGTCCGCATCAAATTTGCATAGAATATCATAGTTTTCGTCAAGCGATTCAACACCTTTTTGAAATGCCTGAATCACTTTGCTTCCAGGAAGATGAGCCGTACTACTCGTTGTGTTGACCAGTGTTATATAAGGGTGCAATTTCGCGTAAGCGGAAACAATCTTTGCTGAGTCGTCTGTACTTTGATCATTTACAACGACAATTTTTGTAGCAGCCTTAGTTTGCTCCACGAGGGAAGTCAAGGTTTGTCCAATGAATTTAGCTTCATTATGACACGGTATGACAATATAAATGCGCATTTAGTTTTTTCTTTCGGCGTAGACAAGATAGTATCTTGGCGTGAACATCCGAAGTAAAGGGCGAAAACCTATTTTTTTTACCGGGTTTGTAAACTTTTCACGTTTCTTGATTTCCCAACCCGCTTTTTCAAATAGCCAGTCAAATTGCCAATCTTCAAACTCGTGATAATGTCGATCCCATGGATCTGTCTTTGAGCGATAGGCAGCAGAAAACCATAATTTTAAAGGTACACTAGCCACAATCTTATTTGCTTTTATGTCCTTCAAAACATTGAAAGGGGCGAGGAGGTGTTCAAAGATTTCAAAGGCTGTAACAACATCTTCATTGCCCTCTTGAACTGCTCGAGTATTTACATCTAAATCTTCTCCTTTAGTATTGGTGACGGTATAACCTTCTCTTTCCATAAAATCAACAAAGGGGTTGCGTACTCCGAGATCCAAAATCGAGGAATTGGTATCTGGAATAACCTCTTTGAGGAATTCTATAGTATGTTTATAGCGTTTGTTTGGAAAGGTGTTTTCGTACACGATTAAGGTGTTTAGGTAGCCTCAAGTAAGCCTGAAGTGTCGCTCTTAATAGCGATACACCATGGCATTGATATTCATACCAGCTCCTACACTCGCAAAAATGATGATATCTCCTTTATTTATTTCTTGGTTTTCCATTTTACCTTGACGTACCAAGTCGAAAACTGTTGGAACCGTTGCAACAGAACTATTGCCTAGCTTCTGAATACTCATAGGCATCACATTTTCCGGCATTGGGTAGTCATACAACTTATAGAAACGCTCGGTAATTGCTTCGTCCATTTTTTCATTGGCCTGGTGAATGAATATTTTTTTAACATCTTGAATTTTGATTCCACTTTTATCCAGACAGTTTTTCATTGCCTGAGGAACATGGGTAAGTGCAAAATTATAGATTTTGCGGCCGTACATTTTTATGTACATAGTGTCTTCATCCTTATCTGTATTGTATGATTTTCCATTAAATAGGAAATAGGCTTCGTCATAGGTAAAGGTGGCCGTTTCAAAGGTGAGGATTCCGGTATCACTATCGTCTTGTTCAATAACAGTTGCTCCAGCACCATCACTGTAAATCATACTATCTCTATCGTGATCATCTATAACACGGGATAACATCTCTGTACCTATTACAAGGCATTTTTTTGCCATACCTGCCTTGATAAAGGCCTGCGCTTGAATCACTCCTTCAATCCATCCAGGACACCCAAAAAGGATATCATAGGCAACACATCGCGGATTTCGAATACGTAAATGATGTTTGATGCGGGAGGCAAGACTAGGAACTATATCGCTAAAATTAGATCCCTTTTTGACATCTCCATAATTGTGTGCGCAAATAATGTAGTCTAAAGTTTCCGGATCTATTCCTGCATCAGCTATTGCTTTCTCAGCGGCGTAAAATCCCATATCAGATGACGTAATCTCATCAGACGCATAGCGACGTTCTTCAATGCCAGTAATAGCTTTGAATTTTTCAATAATCACTGTATTTTCAGAATTGATAGCAGAGCCATCCATATTTAAAAATTCATGCTGATTAAAATCTGCATTTTTCTCAACGGTATTCGGAATGTAACTACCTAAACCTGTAATCTTAATTGCCATAAGAAATGGATGTTTTAATAACTGTAAAGTTAATGAATCGATTTGGGATTGTCATTATTTCACAGCTGTCTATTGCTATTTGTTAAATCCTTTATATTATAACGACTTTAATCTAAGAACCGTCAATTTTGGATCAATTTAGGCGATTTTTTTATAGATTAATAATAATAATTAGACATACTACAACGCCCAAAGTACACCCTCTAATTAAAATGGCCTGAAGTGCTTACCTCAGGCCAATTAAATCTATTTTTGTCTAATCCTTTATAAATCAGGCTTTTTAAGTTGATATTTATGCTTCCATATATGCCTCGATTGGGGCACAAGTACAGATCAAATTACGATCCCCATAAGCGTCATCTACGCGTCTCACGGTAGGCCAAAACTTATTATCTGCGACATATGGTAATGGGTAGGCGGCTTGTTCTCTGCTGTATGGAAAGTCCCAACTATCACTCGTTAGCATCGCCAGTGTATGAGGAGCATTTTTCATGACGTTATTTGGATTCTCTAAAGTCGCCACAGCAATCTCTTCTCGGATGCTCAAAATTGCATCACAAAAACGATCTAGCTCAGCTTTGCTTTCACTCTCTGTAGGCTCAATCATGATAGTTCCCGCAACTGGAAATGACACTGTAGGAGCATGAAATCCATAATCCATAAGACGTTTTGCAATATCAGTTACCTCGATACCATGTACTTTAAATGGACGACAATCAATGATCATCTCATGTGCGGCACGACCTCTCTCTCCAGTGTATAGGCACTCATATTTTCCTTTCAGACGCTCTTTGATATAGTTGGCATTGAGAATAGCGTATTCTGTTGATTTTCGGAGGCCATTTTCTCCAAGCATTGTAATATATGCATAGGAAATCAAACAAGCCAATGCAGAACCCCAGGGAGCTGCTGAAATTGCTGTAATTGCTTTTTCGCCTCCTGTTTTTATAATAGGATTTGAAGGAAGAAAGGGAACTAATTGTTTAGCAACACAAATCGGACCTACTCCAGGGCCACCACCTCCGTGAGGTATGGCAAAGGTTTTATGTAAGTTCAAATGACAAACATCGGCGCCAATAGCACCCGGATTTGTCAAGGCAACTTGTGCGTTCATATTGGCACCATCCATATACACTTGCCCTCCATTTTCATGGATCAAGTTTGTGATTTTCTTAATCCCGCTTTCATATACACCATGTGTTGATGGATAGGTAACCATCAATGCAGCTAAGTTGTCCTTGTGCAGTTCTGCTTTTTCTTGAAGATCATCGATATCAATATTTCCGTTCTCGAGAGCTTTCGTAACAACCACTGTCATACCAGCCATCACAGCACTTGCAGGATTTGTTCCATGAGCAGAGGAAGGTATCAAACAAATATTTCTATGATTATCTCCGCGGGATTCGTGATAAGCACGAATCACCATAAGGCCAGCATATTCTCCTTGAGCCCCAGAATTAGGTTGTAGGGAAGTACCTGCAAAACCAGTAATTTCTGTCAGCTGATCTTCGAGCTTCTTTAGCATTTTTTGGTACCCCTGTGCTTGTTCTATTGGTGCGAAAGGGTGAATATTTCCCCATTGTGGGTCACTCAATGGTAGCATTTCAGAAGCTGCATTGAGCTTCATGGTACAGGATCCTAGAGAAATCATAGAGTGATTCAATGATAAATCTTTTCGCTCCAATTTCTTGATATAACGCATCAATTCTGTTTCCGAATGATAAGAATTGAATACCTCATTGGTCATGAAAGGAGTATCTCGCGCCACATTAGCACCCAGGCATTCTCCTTCTATCAGACTAGAAACTACAATAGTGTCTTTGTCAAGGACTTTAGCAAATATGCCAATGATGTCATTTATATCGGCGATAGTAATTGCTTCATTGATAGCAATAGATACTGTTTCGGCATCTGGGTAATAGAAATTTATTCCTTCCGCTTTCGCGAAAGCGTTTACTTTATCAGCATCTGCCTTTACTTGAATGGTATCAAAGTAAGTCGCATTTATTTGTGTTAATCCTAACTTCTCTAAGGCATCTGCGACTGTAGCTGCAGAATTGTGTACTTTATTGGCAATGTAATTCAGACCTCTTGGTCCGTGATACACACCATACATACCTGCCATTACAGCAAGAAGTACTTGGGCTGTACAAATATTTGAGGTTGCTTTATCTCTTTTTATATGTTGCTCTCTAGTTTGAAGCGCCATACGAAGAGCACGGTTTCCGTTGGTGTCTTTGGTTACTCCAATAATACGTCCTGGAATATTCCTTTTATACGCTTCTTTAGTAGCAAAATAAGCTGCGTGTGGCCCTCCATATCCTAAAGGAATTCCAAAACGTTGGGTAGTTCCAACTACAACGTCAACACCAAATTCACCAGGAGCTCTTAATTTTACAAGGCTTAAAATATCGGCAGCGACTGCCACTTTAATTTCCGCCTCGTTAGCTTTTGCAACAAATTGAGCATAGTCATATACTTTTCCAGAAGTTCCAGGGTATTGTAAAATGGCTCCAAAAAAATCTGTTGAAAAATCAAAATCTTCGTGATTGCCTATTACGAGTTCTACACCAATAGGAGTAGAACGGGTTTTTAGCAAAGAAAGAGTTTGAGGTAAAATATCTTCAGAGACAAAAAACTTAGAAGTGTTGGCTTTTTTCTGATCCCGTGAACGGACGGCAAAGAGAAGGGCCATGGCTTCTGCAGCAGCTGTCGCTTCATCCAAAAGTGAAGCATTAGCAAGTTCCATTCCCGTTAAATCGGTAATCATTGTTTGATAATTGAGCAAAGCCTCTAATCTCCCTTGGGCAATTTCTGCTTGATATGGAGTGTATGCTGTATACCAACCCGGATTTTCTAATATATTACGTTGAATCACCGCAGGTATAACTGGCTGGTGATAGCCCAATCCTATGTAGGACCTGAAAACTTCATTTTGATTTGCGAGATCGTAAATATGAGCGGCAAATTCTTGCTCACTCATTGCGGGATCGAGTTGAAGCGGTTCCTGAAGTCTAATGTTATCAGGAATAGTCTCAACAATTAACTGTTCCATAGAGGCTACACCAACGGTTTGAAGCATTGAAGGTAGGTCGCTACGACGGGGGCCGATATGGCGTAGTGCAAAAGAATCTGTATTCATAATCTTCTTTAGGATTTTGGATACGCAAAATTACGATTAAAAAGCCTAAAATATTACATATTTTTAGGTGTGAGTAGGAGGTGTTTTTCACAAAAATGTAGGGTTATTAACAGTTGTGGTATTTTTGTGTAATGACGATCCTACAAAAGTTGTTTCGATTTTATATTAATAGTAGTGTGCATGTCGCTGTTGCTGTGGTTTCTTTGGGGGTATTAACGTCGATGACTATGGAAATTCCGTTAAACAAATACTTATTGTCTGTGCTGTTTTTTGGAACGATTTCTGGCTATAATTTTGTAAAATATGCAGGTGTTGCAGGACTGCATCATCTCAGTTTAACGCCAGGGCTTAAAGTAATACAAGTATTCTCCTTTTTTAGTACCATTATCTTGGCTGTTTCTCTCTTTTTCCTCCCAATGCGAGTGTTGGTGTGGGGAGGTGTTTTTGGTCTGCTAACACTGTTGTATGCGCTGCCCTTTATTTCGCGAAAGCGAAATTTGAGAAGTTTAAAAGGTGTAAAAATTGTTATTATTGCCGCTGTGTGGACCGGAGTATCAGTTGTACTTCCTGTAATCAATCATGGAGAGACTATCACTTGGGATGTAGGTGTTATGATTGTACAAAGATTCCTTTTTGTAGTTGTCCTTATGATTCCTTTTGAAATAAGAGACTTAAAATACGACGCCCTCACTTTGGGAACATTGCCGCAACTAATAGGAATTAGAGCTGCAAAGTATCTTGGAATAATATTTTTGCTAATCGTGTTTGTATTGGAATATGTAAAAGATGAAATGGGAACAATCGAGCTGCTTTCAACCTTTGGGATTATTTGCTTCACAGGCGGTCTGTTGTTGCGTGCTAAAGAAAAACAATCTCCTTTTTATGCTTCTTTTTGGGTAGAATCACTTCCAATAATATGGTTTTGCTTATTTTGGGGACTGCAATTATTGCTGACTTAATTGTTGCGCCAGTTTTTCTTTCATTGCCTCTTTTTCCTCTTGAGATACTGACTGTACTTTTGGGTTTTGCATCGCCTTTGTCAATTTAGAATTCTTCACAGTGTACTTACGACATGCGCGACAATAAGCCATATGAAGCGTGAGTATCACTTTTTCCCAAAAACCAGCTTCCTTGTACTGGTTTTTGTCACAGACATGCTCTGCTTCGTGACATTTTAATTTAAGTTTCATGCGTTTATTATTTCTTCAATTTAATATTTTGGGGTGCTAAAACCATTGTTTTTCCATGCAACTCGCCATTGCGGTTCGTGCTCGATGGATGATTACCCAGAAATTAGACGCTGTTATACCAAATTCATTACAGATTGCTTCTGTATCAAAATTATCGATGGTTTTCATCTTAAAAATGCGAGCTTGTTTTTCGGGTAACTTTCCTAAGCAATTATATATGGCCTCTCCTAATTCTTCATTTTCAATTTGATCTTCTGCAGTTTTATCAAAGGGATCGGCAACACGTTCTTCTAACCAATCGCCTTCGCTCTCGTCATCTTTATAATTGATGTGAACTTCTGCCTTGCCTTTTTTAGAATTGGTTTTGCGGTAATGATCAATAATTTTACGTTTGAGAATGGCAATAAGCCATGTGCGTTCACTAGCTTCTCCCTTAAAATTTTTCATCGACTTTAAACCTGCGAGAAAAGTTTCAGAAATAAGATCCTGCGCCATATCACGATCATTGACCCTTGTGATGGTGTAATTAAAAAGATAGTCAGAATATGAGTCAACCCATTTTGTCGGGTCTATATTGTTTGAGGGCATACGGCCTTGATCGTGGTTTCTTCAAAAATAACAAATTTAAAAGTAGTTTAGTGTTCCAATGAATTCTTTATCGCAAGGTTTCGGTTTAGGAGAAAGTTTGTTAGATGTCGTTTTAAAAACAAGACGTTAAAAAGCCATCCAAAGATGCCGTAAGGAACTTCATAGGTGAGTTCATCTCTAGCTATTGTATTACCATGAGAAGTGGTGAATGTATGAAGATGTTTAAAAGATTTAAAATTACCTTCAATCATTTCATCTGTAAATGAATCTGGTTTTTTATAGGCAGAAATAAGACTAGTGTGTGTGAGAAATACACCAAAATGTTTTCCTCGCCAGGTTACAGTTTCATTAAAACCTATCTGTCCTGTAGTTACACCCGCGATTGCTGTTTCTTGAGTTTTAGATGCAGATTTTTTGTGAAAATCAATGTCTAAGGAGCGGTTAAAAACTGCTTCAATGGTATTTTTAATGGAAGTTTCTAATGTGATAGTTGTCATTTGAGTAGGTCTTTAAGAGATGCTTCTAAGGTGCAATATTTAAATGTGTATCCCGCTTCTAAAAGTCGTGAAGGTATAACATTGCGACTTTTGAGTATGAGTTCTGTTTCTGTACGTATAAGGATTGCTCCCATCTCCAACAGTCTTTTTCCAGCTGCTAATCCTATAGGTACGTTCAGGTATTTTCTCATTAATTTCATGAGTTCAATGTTTGTTGTTGGATTAGGAGCAACAATATTTATGGCTCCTTTTAATGTTGGGTGGTTAAGAATAAAGGCAATGCTTTGAGCAAAGTCGGCTTCATGAATCCAACTGAATTTCTGATTTCCACTTCCTTGTTTACCGCCGAGTCCTAATTGGGTCAATCGTTTTATCGGATGTAGAGCGCCGCCATTTTTACCTAATACGATTGAAGTTCTTAAGGCTACTTTACGTGTTTTTGGGGTGGCACTATTAAAAAAAGCTGTTTCCCATGCCTTGGCAACTTCAACAGAAAAACCACTCCCAATGACCCCATCATCTTCGTTCATGGGTACATCTATACTGTGCCTGTAAATAGTGGCTGTGGACGAATTTAACCAAACTGCAGGCGGTTGTTTGCATTGAGCGATTGCCAAACCAAGAACCTTAGTAGCGTCGATACGTGAATTCAAGATTGAGGCCTTATTTTTTGAAGTGTATCGGCAATCTACAGAACGACCCGTCATATTGATGATAGCTATAGCATCCTCTAGTTCGAGAGCCCAGGTGTCGAGGGTCTTAGCGTTCCAAACGACTGTTCGTACCTTGCCATCTGTGGGTTTTCGCTTTCGCGAAAGCAAAACAATTTCATCAAATGAAGTGCTTAGGTGTTTAATTAGTACGCCACCTAAAAAGCCTGTGCCTCCTGCTATTATTAATTTTTTCATAACTACTTAGTTGCAGTGATTATATAGTATCCAAAAGCACTTCTATGAAGTCCGGCTGTGAGCGAATAGAAGGATGCTTTTAAATTATTCCAGCTCTGTTTTTTAACGCCCTTTCCTCTACATAATTGTTTCAATAAAAAACCTGGAATAGCAAAGGGGACATGAAGTACTGAGGGTGCTACTTTCATAGAAATATCTTCAATAGTTACGTTAGAAAATCCCATACTTTTTAAATGTTGTTCGACCTCTGAAATAACTCCAAGACCGTCCAAACTCCAGCCTTTGCAGAGACCTTGGTAACTGTATTTACTCCCGAGATAGAGGGTATCAGGTGTCTTTTTTAAAAATGCATCAGCAATCACTAGCGAAGAACCTTTTTTTAGGATGCGATGAGCTTCTTTTAAAGTTTCATAATTGTGACCCGTATGGCAAAAACTCTCTATCGCGATAGCACCGTCTTGACTGTCGTTTGACAGGGAAGTATGACAAAAATTTTCTTTAATGATAACTCCAGGGAGTTCTTGAAGTCTGAGGTTTCCTTCACTTACTTGAAATTCGGAAAGGGTGACGCCCATCATCGAGAGTGATGGATTTCGTTCCATCATATAACGCATGGTTCCGCCCATTCCACAACCTAAGTCAGCCACCATGGCTGGAGAATCAGGGAGTTTGAGGCGAAGCATAATTTGGCGGTTCATTTCGTTCAACATGGTATCACGTCTTAATGGATTGGTTCTTCCATAACTGTAATAGCCAAAATGCATATTGAAGTCCTTACTCCAGAAGGTATAGTCCTCGGTTGCTTCGTCATAAAACTGTTGGATGCTTTCTGGAGTTGCATTCGGGTTCTGTTTACAATGTTCTATTTGGGTGAGTGAAGTTGTTTTCATGAGAATAGTATTTCTTGAGCATTATGAACAAATAATAAAGTAAAGACAACGGCAAATAGGACAAACAGGGCATTCATAAGGTATCCGCCTATCCTGAAATGCCATTTTTTAGGAATCTCGTACATTGGGTAATAGGCTATTTGTGTGGCCACTTTCCCTACCCAATATGCAGCAATAAGCCCTGTAATGGCAAGAGCTAATTTGGTTTGATTTTGGAGTTCGCTAGGCAGAAGTATAGCGATAAGGCCAAAGGAAAAATTGAGACCTTGAATATATCTACCATAAGTTTTAGCGATTTCTTGATTTAAGGGTTTTAGTTGTTTGACGTCATTGTACCAATCGAAGACTTGGTGACGAATGTAGGGGTAAATGAGTGCTGTAAAGATCTGACCAATTCCCCCTAAGATTATTAGCCAATGTGGAATTGAATTGTTCATAGGATGATTTGTGGTTTTTTAGTATGAAGTAAGAAGGTGAAATACATAGCCAATGGAATAGGGGGAATCATCCAAAGCCATTCTGTATCTAGCCAAATTAAAAGGAAGACAAATAGTAGTCCGCTTAGATACAATACGTATTGTATTCTAGCCGGATGACTTAAAAATAGTATTACGCCAGTGAATCCTTGATACACACCAAGAAGAAAGAGACTAATCATGGTTCCTATCAAAAATGAGGTGTTGATGATACTCAATAGACTAAGAAGGATTGTCATACTAAGAAAAAAGACATTTATTTTTTGAAGTGTTTTCATAGGTTCTCAATTTTTTCAGTTTGTAAAATATAAGCTGTTTGCCATTTTGAAATAAATAGAAAATAGGCGGCCAATAGTTCAGATGTGATTATGGCTACTAAGGTCATTGGATGGTTAAAGGATATGGAGGTAAAAAAGAATATTAAGATGATAAAAGTGCAAATTCCATAAGCTAAAAAGTGTTTAAGAAGTCTCTTATCGAGTTTTTTCCAAAGGAGGAGGTAGATAAAAAATGATAACAGCTGAATCGTTCCTGTGACCATTTGAAAAAGTAATCCTCCTTAGATAGTTATGTACAAAAGGAAGTTGGCGACTATAACAATTTTATTAGTGAGGTATATATTCTTCATAACTTTGTATTAAACTTTCAGAAATAAATGAAACTTATTAATAAAAAAAATCAGCTCATGAGTTTGTAAATCGTCTTTGTAATCCAGTTATCCTTTTGTGCTGTAATTTTTTCAAGCATATTATCTGCACGGGATACAAAATCATAAAGCTCTTCAGTTTTTGCCTTAAAATGAGCAGCTTTTGCATCTTCTTTTACTTCTATGGCGCTAACATCTTTTAATACCCGTAGCGTAGGTTTTATTTCTCTCTTGCTTCGTTCTTTTGCGATTTTTCGTGCAAGTTCATCGATGTTGCCTTCAGCCGAAAAGAATTCTCTTCGCTCTCCAGGCTTGTATTCTTTGTAAGCGATTCCCCATTCGATGAGAGCTCGTAAGTTCATGCTAGCATTTCCTCTTGAGATGTGTAATTCTTCCATGACATCTTCCATGCTAAGTGGCTCAGCAGAAATCATCAAAAGGGCGTGAATTTGCGCCATAGTTTTATTGATGCCCCATTGGGAACCTAAAGATCCCCATGTTTGAATAAACCTATTTTTTGCCTCTTTAAATTCCATAAAACAAATGTACATAAATATGTTTAAAGTTTCACTACTTATTGAAAGTTTAATAAATCAAAGGTTTTTGTATTGATTTTCCTCCTACAATTCCTTCATCTAAGGGTAAAAATGCCGGTTATTTAAACCGCAGCAATTGTGCGGGAAACCCGTAACTCTAATACAAAAGGAATCAATACTTTCATATTTCCCCTAGACCGCTAATCTTTAAGAGATTGGAGGTTTTGTAAAACTCAATATAATGCGATATTCTTATGTAATCATTGACAACAACCCTAACTCTGCAAATGCCATACATCTCGCTATGGAACGACATGAAGATTTTCAGTGTGTTGGGATTGCAACAAGCGAAGAAAGTGCCCTAAACGTCATTTTAGAATTTTCACCCTCTTTAGTCTTTTGGAACATGGAACTATCTTGTTCAGTTTCTCCATTAGCTGCCTTCTCATCTATTAATGAAGCCAATAAATATTTAGCTCAAGCTCCTGAGTATATTTTGCTTGCAAAATCAAAAGCATATGCTCTTGAAGCAATAAGACATCAGGTTTTAGATTATATCTTGGAAGATGATATTAATAAATATTCTATTCAGAGGTCTATTTTGAATTTTAGAAAAAGACATATTACTCCAGACCAATCTACTCTTTGTCTGAAGTCGTATGGTGATTATAAGTTTGTTGATACCAACGAGATCCTATTCTTAAAGGCCGATAATAATACTACAGATTTTGTAAGTGTCAAAGGCGCAACAATTAGTGCTTTTAAAAATTTAAAATACTTTCAAGATTCACTTCCTAGTCATTTTATAAGGGTTCATAACAGCTATATTGTGAACAGCAGATATATTGCTCGCATCCATTTTGGAAAGTCTTTATGTATGATGACACAGGGTGACTTTTCAGTTCCTTTCTCAAAATCCTATCGTGATCAGGTTGAAAAACTGAAAAATACACTTACCACCCAAAGTATGGTAATTGCCTAGTTTTGTTTAAAGTGTTCAAGTACACGTATTCGACACTGAACTACAATTCTTAGGGGTATACCCACCAAATTACCCTATATACAAAGTACTACGCAGCCTCTTCTTTTTAACTTTGCACTGTTTTAAAAAACGGGAGATAGCTGTTCGAAGGCTTAAACAAAGACATTATATATAACACGGGAATGTTTGTATATGTGTGATGTCGAATTCCCAGAACATAAATATTTTAAAAAATTACACTCTACGAAAGTGTGTAAGTAAACCCCTCAATTCAAAAATTTAACAACTATGAAAACACTCAAAAACACCCTCGCTCTTCTTTTAATCTCACTTTTTATCATGTCTTGTGAGACCGAATCTGTTGAAGAAACAATGGAAAGCACTAGCTTTCTTATCGAATTAAGCGAATTGGAAGCCGAAGAAGAAATTGATGCAGTAGATGAAAAAGACGATGCCCAGCAGCGTTCAGATGATGAAGATGATATGCCAGGAAAAGATTCTGATGATGAAGATGATATGCCAGGAAAAAATTCTGACGATGAAGATGATATGCCCGGAAAAGATGCCAAAGATGAAAACATTGATGCGCCAGTAGAAAGAGATGATGCACAACGCTCAGATGATGAAGATGATATGCCAGGAAAAGACTCAGATGATGAGGATGACATGCCAGGAAAGTATTCTGATGATGAGGATGATATGCCAGGAAAAGACTCTGATGATGAGGATGATATGCCAGGAAAAGACTCTGATGATGAAGATGATATGCCAGGAAGAACTAACTAAGAAAGGTTAATACATGGTAGTGGATTTAGAGTTCATTAATTATTAAAAATAACACCATATAGATATTCTAAAATAGTCACAGTGCTCTTTTAGAATATCTATTTTTCATTACATATCTTTATGCGTATCGAACTATGGGTATTATGATCCTTATAAAAACAGCTAATAGCTATTTTAAATTATACTTCTTTGGTGCTGTTTGCATTCTCCTTCTTTGTGTAGCATGCTCAAAAGATATACGGCAAAACAGTGAAATATCAAAAGCGCGTTTGGACAGTATCGCCTTACTTCTTGAGTTACCTAAAAGCAAGGAAATTCCAAAAGAAGAGGAAATAAAGGCTTTGAATCAAGCATTGGTAAAAGTGACTACATCCATCGCACAAAAGGATCGTTCAGATTATCTCATTGTTCTTGGGGAGCGATATTATGCCTTGAGAGATTATGAAAATTTAAAAATAACAGCCCAAGAATTGCAAAAGCATGCCCTTAGTATTAACGATACCATAGGACTTGCAAAATCTTATTACAACTTAGGTAGATTTTACTATCACGCAGGCTTACAGTTGGATAGCGCTTATAAAAATTATTACAAAGCCGAAAAATTGTACTCAGGATATGGTGCTCGATTAGATGCGGGGAAGTCATTACTTTCAATGGGAATAGTTCAAAAAAATGTAAAAGATTATCAAGGTGCAGAAGAAAGTTCAATTAAAGCTATCGCTCTTTTTGATACAGAAACAGATAAGCGCTTTGTTGCGTCGGCCTATACGAATTTAGGTATAGTTGCTAAGGACACTGAGCAATACGATCGGGCTATTGATTACCATCAAAAAGCGTTAGGATATAGAAGACAGCTCAATGATGCTCGCTTACTTGAAGTTAGTTCTTTAAGTAATCTCGGAGTGGTATATATGAATAAAGGGGATTATCCTAGTGCTATTCGCTTTTATGAGGAAGGGCTTGCTTATGATAGTCTAGCTTTAAAAAGTAGACGAACCTATGCTAGACTCCTAGATAATTTAGCTTACGCCAAATTTAAATTGGGAGATACAAATGATTTGCCAGAGCTTTTTTTGTCTCCCTTGCGTATTCGTGAAGATATCAAGGACCGCTTAGGGATGGTTACCAATTATATTCACCTTTCAGAATATTTCAAGGCAAAACACGAAATAGATAGTGCAAGGACCTATGCAGAATCTGCTTATGAGGTTGCCTCTGAATTAAAATATAACAGAGGGATTCTTGAATCCTTAGTCATGTTAACAGACGTCGCTCCAGCAGAGCCGGCGAGAGAGTATGCACAAAAACGGATGTTTATTTCTGACAGTTTACAACGTGTAGAACGTAATACTCAGGACCAATTTGCTCGAACACGCTACGAAACAGACACCCTAACTATAGAAAAAGAAGCGGCAACTCAGCGCATTCGATTGTTAACCTTGGTTTTGCTAGCAGCGCTTATTGCCATATTAATTGGTTACATCTTTATACAGCAAAAAATAGGGCGTACACGATTGCGTTTTCAATAAGAGCAACAAAATGCCAGTGATGAGATTACCAATCTAATGATGGAGCAACATGTCAAATTGGAAGAAGGCAAGCAATTAGAGAAACACCGTATATCAGAAGAGCTGCACGATGGAGTACTGGCGCGGCTTTTTGGGATTCGACTCAATTTAGACAGTCTCAATTTGAGTGATCACGAAGATGATGTGCAATCAAGGGCAAAGTACCTCGAAGATCTTAAAGACTTAGGCCGTGAGATCCGAACCATTTCACATGAGTTAAATGCACAAACCTTTGACTCTAAAATGTTGTATGTTGATGTAGTAGAAAAGATGATTGAGGAGCAAAGAGGGACACTTGACTATTCCTTTGAAAGTGACTCTGCCATAGATTGGAGTGGGGTAGCCAATGCAACCAAGGCACATCTATATCGTGTGATTCAGGAGGGAATTCAAAATGTTCATAAACACGCAGAGGCAACAAAAGTGAATGTTAACTTTAAGAAAATTGACAAGGGCATTGAATTACAGCTTTCCGATAATGGCAAAGGAATGGAGACTTCAACCACTAAAAAGGGAATTGGACTAAAGAACATGGCAGCAAGAGTACTAAAAATAAATGGAGAGCTTTCTCTTGATAGTGAAGTTGGAAAAGGGACAACTGTTAGCGTTCAATTTAGATAGGGTGTTAGTTTCTTTTTGACTATTTTTAGGCTTTGTATAAAAAGTAAGGATAACCTCCTTTTAAAAAGATGTCTCTAGGTAAACAATGAAAAAAGAACTTCGTATACTATTAGTCGATGACCATCCAATAATTATTGAGGGTTATAAGAATGCGTTGGTGGCTCATTATCGAAAGGAGTACGAACTCCACACGGATGTAGCTCATAATTGTGAAGATGCCGCCTCTTTTATTAAGAGAAGTGTTGAGACTCCATACGATATTGGATTAATAGATATCAATCTCCCTCCTTCTTCTGATGGAAAATTGAATTCTGGTGAAGATGTAGCGCAATTCATGAAAAAGCATCATGAAGATTCGAAGGTTATTATCCTGACTATGCATGATGAAACAAGTAGGTTACATCATATTTTGGAGCATGTAAACCCAGAAGGCTTTTTGATAAAAAGTGATTTGTCTTCAGCCGAATTGGTCCTGGCATTTGATCAAGTTATTCATGGCAAGACGTATTATAGTAGTGCTGTTAATGTGCATTTGCGCAAAATGGTGCTCAATGATATTCGATTAGATAAAAAGAATCTTCAAATATTATATCATCTATCTCGCGGAATGCGAACAAAGAATTTAGGGGAACATGTTAATCTTTCCTTGAGTGCTATTGAAAAACGCAAAACCTATTTAAAGGAGTTATTTGATATGAAATCAGCCGATGATGAGCAATTAATTGGAGAGGCTCGTAAGCGTGGCTTTATTTAAAATCTATTAACCTCCATTTTTCTAATGGACTCTTTCCGCTTGCGCGAAAGCATTTTTACTCCCATACCGCATTTTTTTAGATATTACTGTAAATTAAGCAACCGTAGCATAATTACGGTTTTACCGCAAAAAGTATGAGGTAATCCCATTGCGCTCTTTCTTTAATTCGATTTACCTTTGAATACAACTGAAAAGCATTCATTCTGGCAGTTGAATTTTATAGGAAACTCATTTGAGTTTGTGATTAATTCATTTACGTAGGGGTACATTGAATATAAGTCATACTTCCATCCTAATTGTAATTTATGGTTCAATCCATGAATACATTGAACTGCCAGATGACTTTTCTATTCATAGGAAAGTGAGTGTTTGAAATTCTGTTGGTTATCATTTTTCCCCCAATAGTTTGGTGGCCTCTTATAGAGGCCGTCAAGCTATATATAAAAATGACCCTCAAAGAATACACTGTACAGATGATTTGGGATTTGAAGTACAGTGAATAATCTTGACTATATGTGGTGCTCATTGCACTTACACACTTTTTATTCATGTGCTCGATGGACTTATTTTGTTTGCGTAAAATCTTCCGAGTATTGCACACGAGCAATAAGTACCACTATAGTTATGATTTCAAAAATATTCAATTGACTTACTAAATGTACCAAACTGCGACTTATTCGCATGCTATTCTTTTTCGTATTTCAAGACGAATTAGAAAAGATTGATTCTTGCTGTCTAAAATGAGATTTTATCAATCTAGGGTCAATACTCGACTCCCTTATTACTTTTTATAAATCACTCCATTTTTCATTACAAAGACCACATTTTCTGTGGTGGTGATATCTTTGGTAGGGTCTTCATTCACTGCAATAATATCGGCTAAATGACCAGCTTCAAGTACGCCTAATTTACCTTCCATATCAAGAAGTTTTGCATTGGTAACCGTTGCCGATTGTATCGCAAACATTGGTGACCAACCAGTTTCAACCATATACTTAAACTCCTTTGCGTTTTCTCCATGAGGGAAAACTCCTGCATCTGTACCAAAAGCGATAGCTACACCTTCTTTTTGAACCATTGACATGGTTTGTCTGATACCTGCATCTACTTTCATGATTTTAGGAATAATGATATCTGGGTAATATCCCGGGATATCTGCCTGCTGGCGCACATAACGCCCAGCCGAGAGCGTAGGGACTAAATAGGTTCCATATTGCTTCATGAGGCTTGCCGTTTCTTTGTCCATTAAAGAGCCATGTTCGATAGTAGTGACACCTGCTTTAATCGCACGTTGCATCCCTTCGATACCATGCGCATGTGCCGCGACATGCATCCCGTATTCTTTTGCAGTTTTTACAATCTCATTGGCCTCTTCCTGTGTAAATTGTGGATTGACACCATTCTTACTTACACTTAATACTCCGCCAGTAGCCGTAATTTTGATACAATCGGCGCCATTTTTATAGCGTTGTCTTACTGCCTTACGAGCATCTGCTGGACTATTAATTACACCTTCAGCTGGTCCCGGATCACCCATAAGGGTTGCCTTATATCCGTTTGTTGGATCGGCGTGACCTCCAGTTGTTCCTATTGCTTTTTCAGCAGTGAAGATTCGTGGGCCAATTACGGTTCCTGCATTAACTGCATTACGTAAGGATACGTTTACACCACTACCACCAAGATCTCTCACGGTAGTAAAGCCTGCCATCAGGGTGCGTTGTCCAATTTCTTGTGCTTTATAAGCTACATCTGCTTCATTTTTGGTAAAAGGTTCGATGTATCGTTTCGGACTTGTTTCCCCTTCGATGTGAATATGCATGTCAATAAAGCCGGGGAGAACCGTTTTGTCTTTAAGATCAATTACAACTTCATCTCCTTTCGCGGAAGCGTAGCCATTTACAACCTTAGTAATAGTGGCATTATCTACATAAATGGTCTTTTCTGTAAGTACTTTTCCGTTTTTAGTATCGACGATTTTTCCGCAATGTAAAAGTTGGGTTTGTGCAAATGCCGAAAGGCTCAGGCAAGAGGCAAGAGCGAGGAGTAAGAAATTTTTCATGGGTCTGAATGGTTATTTGTTTACAAAATCAATCACCGTTTTTGTAATGAAAGCGATTTGCTCATCATCCAGTTCGGTGTGCATAGGTAAAGATATAACATCTTTTATAAGTGCATTTGTCACCGGGAAATCGGCTTCATTATAGCGTTCATCTGCATAGGCTTTCTGGCTGTGCAAAGGAATTGGATAGTACACACCACAAGGGATACTATGATCCTGTAGGTGCTGCACCAAGGCATCACGATCGGTATCCACAACACGTAAAGTGTATTGGTGGAAAACGTGACAGTCACAACCATCACAAATCATAGGAGTGATAATTTTAGCCTCATTCATAAAAGCGGCAGAGTATTTCCGAGCAGCATCTTGACGCGCTTTTCCATATTGATCTAAATTTGGCAATTTGGCTCTAAGTACCGCAGCTTGGATAGAATCTAGTCGGCTGTTTACACCTACCACATCGTGATGATATCTAGTATACATCCCGTGATTTACAATCCCACGAATGGTATGTGCTAGTGCATCATCATTAGTAAAAATGGCGCCGCCATCTCCATAACAACCTAAATTTTTAGAAGGGAAGAAGGAGGTTGACGCAACGTGACCTATGGTTCCTGCTTTACGTTTTTTACCATCTTTACCTGTATATGTAGCTCCAATAGCCTGAGCATTATCTTCGATCACAAAAAGATTGTGTTCTTCGGCGAGTTCCATGATGGCATCCATATTGGCTACTTGACCAAATAAATGTACCGGTACAATGGCTTTAGTTTTAGGTGTGATGGCCTTTTTAACTGCTTCAATATCGATATTGAAATTAACAGGGTCTACATCTACTAAAACTGGAGTAAGATGTAAAAGTGCAATCACTTCAACTGTAGCTGCAAAGGTAAAATCGGCAGTGATAACTTCATCTCCGGGCTGTAAACCAAGACCCATCATTGCGATTTGTAAGGCATCAGTACCATTGGCACAAGGAATTACATTGCGTACATCTAAATATTCTTCCAGTTCTTTCTGGAAGCCATGAACTTCAGGACCGTTGATGAAAGCTGCAGATTCGATCACTTCCATAATGGTACGATCTACGCGTTCTTTGATTCCTTGATACTGACCTTTAAGGTCAACCATTTGTATTTTTTTCATAGGTATGTTGCGTCTGGAATCCTCCAGTATGAATATTTAGTAAGGCAATTTGAGGAGTTTTTTAGGGTCCTAAAACTTGCGACAAAAATACAAAAACTAGCATCTTTCAGCAATCATATTTCATAGAAAGCGCTATTTTCGCTAGCTATGCGTCTTCTCTATACCTTTCTGCTTCACCTGGTGCAACTTGCACTGCCACTTGTTGGGCTCTTTAATGGAAAGATGAAGTTGTCTGTAGATGGGAGAAAGCGTGTGTATGAAGAGCTGCGTTCTTCTTTGAAGGAGGGCCAACCTGCACTGTGGTTTCACGCTGCTTCCTTAGGTGAATACGAACAAGGCTTGCCAGTGATAGAAGCGATTCAGAAACAATATCCAAAACATCAAATACTCATTACTTTCTTTTCTCCTTCGGGCTATGAAGTAAAGAAGGACTCTGCTATTGGGAAAGCAGTTACCTATTTACCTCTAGATACTGTTATCAATGCAAATAAATTCTTGGACATTGTTAAACCTGAGGCTGCCTTTTTTATCAAATATGAATTTTGGCCTAATTATTTACGGGCTTTAAGTCAAAGAAAGATTCGAACCTTTTTAATCTCTGGAGTTTTTAGAGAACAACAACCCTTCTTTAAATGGTACGGAGCATGGATGCGAAAATCCCTTGAAACTTTTGAGCATTTCTTCTTGCAAGATGCTGCCTCTTTGGAGGCTTTAAGATTGCTGCATTTTGATAATGCTACTGTCAATGGTGATACGCGTTTTGATAGAGTGTCCCATCAAATTGAAATGGACAATTCCTTAGCCTTTATGGATGCATTTACGAATGATAGTCTTAGTGTCGTTTGCGGAAGCACATGGCCTGAAGATGATTCTGTTTTGATTCCTTATATCAATGCACATCAAGGAGTCGCCAAGTGGATCATTGCGCCTCATGAGATCAAGGCTGAGAAAATTAAAACCATAGAAAATGGTCTCAAGCTAAAGATCGTGCGCTATTCAGATTTAGAAGGGAAAGATCTTTCTCAGTACGACGTGCTGATTCTCGATACTATTGGATTGTTGACGAAAGTATATAGCTACGCTCATATTGCCTATGTGGGTGGTGCGATGGGCACAACTGGCCTGCATAATATTTTAGAACCTGCTACTTTTGGAGTGCCAATAATTACAGGTCCTCACCTAGATAAATTCCCTGAAGCACGAAAATTGCGACAATTAGCGGGACTGTACACAGCTTCAAATGCAAAGGAAGTCGAAGCCATTTTTACTAAGCTATTTGCCGATCCGAAGTTTCGCACTCAAACAGGAATGATTTCGGGACATTATATCAATTCAAATACAGGAGCCACTAAGGCGGTGGTGGAGTATTTTGGAAAGTTGCCGTTGGGAGGGTGAGACGAAATCGAAAATCCCCCTCTGTCCTTCGGACATCTCCCCCAAAGGGATTCCCCCTC